>Ga0208429_100001_pt1 | contig 64104 bp, 83 predicted proteins | sample BED_virus_MetaG_FD_187134 | JGI IMG/M metagenome (GOLD analysis project Ga0208429, IMG submission 187134) | Hot spring microbial mat communities from Yellowstone National Park, Wyoming, USA - BED_virus_MetaG (SPAdes) (version 2) | ecosystem: Environmental > Aquatic > Thermal springs > Hot...
AAAAGGTTTCTGTAAGGGGGCTATCCATCCCCCATCTTACGGAGGGGGACTTCCGCCCCCTTAACCCCCAAAAGTTAACGTCAGCTCTGTTCTACTGTTTGTAGAAATATGGACAAACCCGAAGTCTTTCATTATTACGAATTTTGTGTCCCTACCACATACACATGCAGTAGCATTAAGTTCGTAAATTCCAGGAATAAGTGGTAAATCCACACTTATATGCCCTGGTATAACAAAAGAATACCCAGTGTTTATTATCGGCGGAGACGAGTAATTGTATTTCAGAATTATTATGTAATCATAAATAATGTATATTCCGTACCCGTGGGAATAGAATAAATTTGTAGTGTTAAGTGATTGCCAAAAGAAATCGTTCACAGTATCAACTGCGACATAGCATATGCTAGTATTGAACTTTCCTAAACAGAACATTACCATGTAATTATTATGCTCAAATGAATAGTTACTATACACCAGTTCTGTATCCCCTATAACTAGAGGATAATTGTCAGGTAGATAAGTCCTCGGATAGAATTCTGGCATATTATTTTGCACTAATATTGTTGCGTTTCTTGGGATGATATTCACGACGTAGCATAGTTCTCTAACGTTATTAGGTGTGAAGAACACTGCAGGGTAGTTAGCATATGGGTAAAATGGCGAAACGTATGAGAACATGAAGAATGAGAAGAATGTTAATAATATTATTGAAATACTAATTATTTCCTTTATCCTAAATTTAGATATAGCGTCTATGAACGCTATAAATACAGCATAAGTATACAATGAAGAATATTGGAATATGAAAAGCTTAGGAAAAACGAACCCAGCGGAGCACGTTATGAAAATAAGCACAGTATATGGAACCAAGTTTATTATAAAGTAACTTAATAACGGAACCATGCTGAACGGAAGTAATAATATCGGTATTGTTAGGATTTTATCTATGAGAGGTATTCTGTAACTAGGCGTTGCGTCTAATTTGGCTTCTTTCTCTATTCCAGGGATTATTGTAGGACAGACGTTTGACATGATATAACTTGCTACCAGGATTATTACAGATACTGCAAGCACGTATTTGTTAATTTTCACATTCTTTCTGAATACTAACTCTACTGCAGAGTAGAAGACTATCAGTATAACGAAAGGAAATCTAACTAGGGATGCAAGAATTGAGAAGATTATGCTTAGTATCTTGTTATTCTTAAGTGTGAAGTAATACATAGAGAAGAAAAATAATGTAAACAGAGATTGAAAGTGGTAAGGGAAGAAATAATTGCCCCACAACGGTGCGTATAGCATAAATAGTGTGACAGTAAGTATCCTTAGTTTTTCATCCTTCAACTTAATTTTTGTTATATAATATAGTGGAATTATTGCAAGACCTACTGATAACGCTTGTAATAGTATCAAACTGTTAACGTTAGTTGGTACAAAGAATAAGATGAATCTATCACCCTGGTAAAGAATAGTAGATATGAAGAACGTAAGACTGCCATGGCAGTTGTGGATATTATATAGTGTCTGTAATGCGTGACCCATATCCCAGACTGGGATATTAAGTGAATAATATTCGAAAAACATTATGACATATACTAACATAGAGTAAGAAATTGAAACGACAAAAATGCGGGTTTGCATGAGAGCTTTATTTGCTATATATATTTATTCTGATGTGTGCAATCAAACATATGAAAATCGGTAGATATAAGGTAGAGTGCGACGATGAGTTCTGTTACATTACCAATCCAGACGGGAAAGTAACTACAATAGACAAGGACAATTTTAGCACATTCGCTAAAAACTTAGCAAGAACTATAGCATTAGAAAAAATACCAGTGAACGAAATAGAGAATTATGATAAGAGAAAATTAGATGAAATGACTAACCGCATCTATTCCCAAATGATGAGATCAGTAATGTATAACACCTGAAAACACAGATGTGTTTTCAAAAGTTTTTTCTCTACTTTTAATATCGTTCTTAACAATACACATATGCCACAACCACCTCCTAACTCTACACCACCTCATGTTTCTACTGCACCACCCCCAACAATACACGTAAGCCCTACATCTGCGGTAACTAGCCTTTTTTCTTTCAATTTTTTGTCAATTATACTTATTGCAGTAGTAGTAGGATTCGCAATGATGTTACTGATTATTAAGCTGAAGTCTCGCCGTAATGTCCAGTTGTTTGATGTTAATGCAAGGAACGCCGACGCTATATTTCTAGTAGTTCAGAAAAAAACCAAAAAGGTAATTCTTGTACCCGCAAGGTATATAGCGACAGGTCTCTTCATAGGTAACACGAGTGATAATGACATTTATATTATAGCAGTAAAGCCTGACATAACTCCATTTTACATTCATGGTATAAACAAACCATTCTATTTTGCTGTTGGCGAGACCACAGTATTCCTGACGATGAATTTGTATACATTGTCAGACCTAGCTACTGCTAGGATTTTCAGTGACAAAAGCTTCTCTGAGTTGGTAGCAGATATCCTTTCAGGGTCTACTCAGTATACTTCAAACTTTGTCGTAGGTCAATACAAGCTTGCTATAACTACAGACCTATCTAGCGTACTAGATGACTACCTCATATCACTACAAACCAGCAGTGCAGAGAATATAATCCACTTACTTACAAGTGCTGGTAACGAAATAACTAATCTGCAGAAGATATCATTAGCAAAGCAGAAGTTACAAACAGTATTAGCAACAAATAGGACTAAGTTAATTCTTGCACTAGCGTTAACTATCCCGATAATCCTAGCATTCGTATACATATTACTACACATAGTAGGGAAGTAAAAATGACTGAAGTTTGCCAAAAAATCTACACTACAAGAAAAATAAAACAAGGTGAGGAAGTAAATACTGTAGATAGTACAATACTTTATGCAATACCAGACCCATGTATTTACAATGAATATATAACTAAAGTTGTGAAAATAATTAAACCATTAACGTATGAGGTTACGGAACTGCACGATAATGTAATAATAAAGTTAAGTAATGGAGATTTTTACATATTTCCAAAAGAAATATACAATGTATTTAAAGAATTAGTAAATAAAAAGAAAGGTAACTCTAACATATTATTATACGGTGCACCAGGCACTGGAAAGACGTCGTTCGCAGAGCTGTTGGCAAAGGTAAAAGGTTGGAAGCTACGTTATGTAGGTACTGAGATTTTATCAAAATATGTAGGAGAAACAGAAAATGAGCTGAGAAATATTTTCATCAAAGCTATTCGTAGTCAACCAATCATACTGTTCTTCGATGATGCGGAGTGGATAATAACAAAAAGGGATCTTACGTCAGAAGATAAGAACCACACGCTTTATACAAATTTAATGAACTTAATGCTGAAATATCTAAACTTGTATAACGTTAAGAATTATGATATAATAGTAATACTTGCAACAAACGTTAAAATAGACACGATAGACCCAGCATTAATTAGCAGAGTAAAGGAGAAGGTTTACTACACATTACCAGACCTAGAAGCAGTGTCTGCATATTTGAAAATAAAGGGAATTAGTAGTATCAGCATAAACGGTATAGAGTATAAGAGTGCAGACGATATAGCACGCTACTTCGTGAATAATGGTATGAGTTTTAGGGATATCTCACTTTTTGTACGTTCTCCAGAGACTTTTACAATAGTTAACAAGGATGTGGCAAGGCGTGTAGTGAGCATGAGAAACCAGGATATTAAGTCCCTACTTGAAATGAAGGATTCGTTAAGCGAAATAGTTACATGCGAGATGCCTATAAAGATCTTAATTACAACGAGATATCCGCTCACAGTAAAAGCCATAATCAGTTCAATCCTAGTTGACGTTTGTAATTATATAATATTCCAGCCTACAATAGATTCATCGATAAAGGAATTCTTATTCAATATTGAAATGTATAGAAAGTCTATAGTATTAGTCGAACAGCCTTTACTCGTTGATAATAGCAAACTGTCTGGTCTGGCAGAGATAATTTCCGATTATCATAAGAACGTCATTATGTTCACGCAACAAAATTCAAATTTCGATAAAATAGCACAATCATATATGTACACGGTAGACGACCAGAAGATAGTATCATCAATTAGGAAATATATGTCATCCTCACTACTTGACGAAAGGATAAAAAGAGCGAAAAACTTCATTAGAGCCGTATTGAATTTTTATGGCATAGATGTAAAAGAAATTATACTAAGAGGCGAAGTATCTAGTAAACAGACATTTGAGGACATTGCTGGGATAGAAGTGAGAATAGCTGACTCATACGACGATACTTCAATTTCAAAATTCCTATACGGTTTCGAAAACTTTCTAAAGAAACCCTCCTTTAAAAACCCAAATAAATATTAGGGTATTTTTTCCAATTAAAATATATGTATAATGTTCTTCTTAAAGTTTCATTACTAAACGATTTAAAAATATACGACCCTATCTTCAATTTATTTCCAAGAGATCAGCGTATAATGGAAGAACTAAAGGTAAGCATAAAAAAAGATGGGTTAAGGGAACCTATAGTTGTAGACGCAGACAATTATATAATAGACGGAATGACGAGATACCTCGTACTAAAAGAGTTAGCTAAGGAGAGCGATGAATATTCTAAAGTCCTCACGCTTCAATATAGAGACTTAAAAATAACCAAGGATCCGCAAACTGCAAAGTTGTTAGCACTTGTTCTAAATGTAATAAGAAGACCGATGAAACTCGAGGAGCTCGTTAATTATATTGAGGAGATATATAAGATCAGAGAATCAACTAATCAAACAGCGAGGATAGATAATGATATAGATAAGAAGATAGAGGAAACACTTCAAAACATTACAAAAAAGAAGATACCTATCGATGACGTTAAATATATGGTGTTATGGGTAAAATCACATTACCCGCATATTTATAATTATACAAAAAAGAAAGGAATAGTATTTAATAAGAAGGAAATAGAGAAATTATTGAGTTTAACTAAGAATTTTGCTAATGATTTCACTGATGAAGATTTAGATTTAATTTTCTCAAATATCCGCAAGGTTATTACAGATTATTATGCTGAACTTAAAGATGCTAAGGATGCTAGGGAATTTATGTCAAAACTTAGCGAATTATTAGAAAGAGAAAAAGCTAGAAAAACGGAGAAATTGAGTGCGAAGATAGAAAAGAAAAGGAGTGATTACCGTAGGGACGACCATAAGGAAAACGATAATAAGAAAGAAGAAATTAGGATAGAGAAAAATAGTAAAGCAGACCAACAGCAACATATTAGCAAGGAAGAACTTTGTAAATATATTGACTTAGCATCTTTTAGAAAATTTATAGATAAAATTGAGGAGAAAGTTAAGAAGAATGAGGAAGTTGAGATAGATAGGGATCTTTTCTATTCTATCAAAACGATACTTGAAAATGAGTTATCTGACGGAACCGCCTTTAAATACTTCAAGGTGGTTTGAATGTCTCCGTTCACTGTATTTGTTTTAGTATTTGCGATGGCTTTTGCAACAATTATTATATTTGACGTGATTTATTTTTTACAATTACAATACGCCCACACCATAACCATTGTAAACGGACAGCAGTACGCTAACGATTACTTCGCAACGCTATCCAGATTCGTAATATATCTCAATGTGTTCGCAATAATAGGTTTTATTCTGTCTATAGTTATATTAATAATGTACTATAAGTCACGTTGAACGACTAATGGCTTCACATTGAATGTAAATTTTGCAAGGATGTAAGATTTTTTATACAATTTTGTTCTGTTTAGGTGTGAATTCATCGGTAATAATGCTAAAAATGCATATGCTAGGTGTTTCATATCGCTTAACATATGTTCGTCTGCAGGTAAACCGTCAAGTGGGCATACTCCACTATTATGCTCTGTAAAGTAGTGTAATTGCAATTCTGATAAGGTTTGTGATTTATACCCGCATACAGGGCATTCGTATTCGTGAGAACCATAGATGTAATGTGTAAGGTTAACGCTTCTTAGTAAATGTATCTTATCCGCTTTACCCCACACTACAATACGTCTAGACGCAGTACTAGTTACATATAGATCTTCATCCCCAATAAGGTTCCTCAGGATATATTCAAGAATATCTCGTTCTATGCCAGCGACGTTAACACTTAGTATTAACCTAGTGTACGTTGAATCCAATTTCATTAACTTAATTATTACATGTAATTTTCTAGAAATAGTGTTTTCTTTCATTGACAAATCTAGCTTAGCGTTTTTCTCTATTTCATTATCAAGCCTTAATATTCTAGGTATGTACGGCTTGTCTATCTCGCTTAGGACTCTTATGAAATCTCTATATTTCGGTATATGTATACTAATAACGTTATTCTTACCGTCAAATTTGACGTTAGGATATACGCCAATCGAAGAAAAGAAGAGGTAAGCTTTCAGTTCATCTATTTCGTCGACATCATGCATTGTAATTACGATCATATGTTTTACTTGAAATGCGTTTTAATAAACAGTAGTATCTGCATTAATTTCTCTGCAATTGTATATTTACCCTCAGTATAGTCATTGAAATGTAGCACGTCAGTTATATTATTCTCGTTTATTCCAGTTAGTTTCGTAACCTCCTCATATATCATGCTGTCCTTTATTCTTATTAGTAAGGCTTTTGTTTCAATTACTGCTAACTCGAATTGCTTGATCGAGTCCCTTACGTTCTTAGTTGTGAACGCTTCTTCAACTCTCTTCATTATTCTGTCAGACTCATTGATCACACTATCTATATTATATGTGCTTATATCCCCCTCAATTCCATCGATTATGCTACTATCTACAGAAGACAAAGAGTTCATTTTTCTTGCAAGATTTATACAAAACGATTTAATTACCTTGGATTGTTGTTGTTTTGTACTAGCAAGCATCAACTCTTTCTTTGTATTGTTAAGTATAGTGTCAACCCCAGGTATTGGTGAGGATAAAATAATCAGCTTATAGAACGATTGAACAGGATGAAGGTCTATTTCATTTGAGAGGCATACGTCAACAATTTTAGAGAAAAGCTCTTCCAATTGCGTGTAATTCTGCATAACTGATTTTTAGATATCTAGAATAAATGCAGTTGATGGGTATAATAGTTATCAATAATAAGGAAAAATTAAGAGAGTTTGTTCCTCCTTTAGACGCTGAAATTCTTACAATCAAGTGTAATTTTGAGAATGAAATAATGAAGAACATCTGTTACTCTCATGTATCAACCAGGATGGTGATGCAAGGATATACGACCTTTAGAATCGCAGAGGGGATATTAGGAGATAGTAGTGAGTTTGAAATTTACCCTAATATCTACCCTTTACCAGTTACGCTATACGGAAAAGGGAACATAATAAAGTGCGAACTAGGTGGAGATAAGGAAATAAGTGAATATATTAATAAATTAAAAACCGATGGCATCCTGATACTACACGGGAAAGGGAACTGCATATGTAATGCTGTGCTGAGCTATTATTTTTCAAGCAGTAACGATATCGTTATTATGACAGACATTGTAGATAATAAGATCATGGGTGTCTTATCAAAAAGTCTTAAAAAAGTAATTATTTTTTATTAGTCTACCGAATTTGCCCGAACGTTCGTGCAATTTTGTACATTAACTAAAGAATATCTGATCCTGTTTTGAATGTGTATATAAAGATCTTAGAGATATAAATATTGTATAATTACGCAAAGTTGTTATGTCCGTTTTACTGAATAGTAATAATTTTGTTTTAAGCCTCTCTTCTCCGTTCTCATCATTCACATATTTCTTATAGTCAAATCCTTCAGAAATATTATAATTCTCATCAATAGTGCATAAATATCTCTCGCCACACATTAATAGAAGCTTCCTTATCGTATTAACAGATAAATCCTTATTTTTCTTTTGAGTTTTAATAGAATAATTTATTGCTTTTTTTGTCAATCTTGTAGTATAATAGAAGAATACAGTATTATGAGTTGTGTTATTATAGAGTAATATGAACATTTTTAGGACGTCTAGGTCGTCAATAAACGCTTTATTAAAACTGAAGTTTTTCCTCTGCTTCCCAAATACTATAAACCCAAAACCGAATTTACTCCTTACAAACGACGTAGCATTCCACGTTATTTTTTTATCTAAAAGGAACGTATGAGCGACATACTTTACATACGGGGAATAGTCTATGTTGTTCTTTTTCCTTAGGAACAACATTTTCTCATCCTCACAGGTCTAATTTACTGAACTCTAATTCCGACATGTTTACTCTGTCTGTTTGCTTTACGGTGTTATGCACTTCAGTACATGGTACAAGGTTAACTGTAATAGATAGTGACCCGCACACCTCTAAGCAGTACTCGTAATTTTTGCCATTATCTACCGCTAAAATTTTGAAAGTACCACATTTTTTAGTGTTTTTATCTTCTGAACCAATAAATATTATATCCTTTATCTCTCCAGTACCTGGTACAAGTCTTAAGTTTGAAGGAAGAAACAGGCTAAGTAACACATATTTTATATAATTTCTCCCCTCTTTAGTTTCAATTTTTTCAAAAATTTTATTTAACACTTCTACTCCGCTCGCATTCATTACCATTTCATTCTTTAGAAATAATTTTTTCAATATCGGAACAATTTTGTCGTTATCGTCACTAACACGTTTTTTGTTGCTTCCAGGCGTGCCTCCAGGCATATGCTTAATAATACATTTTATATAATAAGTAGTTAAGAACCAGGTTTTCTTATTGCTGTTACATATAAATACAGAAATATTGCAAATAACCCAAGTACTATTATTGTAAGTACTATTATAATTTCATTAAGACCTGCTGATGCAATTGAACCATATCCCTGTCTATATTGGGTTGCAAAAGACGACACAACCGAATTATTGAAATTAACATCCTTATCAGCAGAAGCATTAAGGACATAATGACACTGAACAGATTGTAAAAATGGCACGATAAGGAAATAGATGAAGATTATGGTAGAAATAATTATGCCTATAAATATAATAAACCAAAAATATAATGAAAAAGGATTGGAAGAATTACTCATTTTATCTTCACTTTGCTTCGATATGATCTATCCCAAGTACAGTGTGTTTATACAATTGTGATGTAATCTCTAACGGTAGATTTATTCCTATTATACCCATTATCTCGTTTATTGTCATATGAATAGATATTAAAATTGCAATAGTTATTTTTTTCATCTTCTCCATATACATCAAAACATCACTAACGTTCTTCTCTCTAATCGCTTTCCTAATGTTTGCTTGATAATAGGTCATTATTGATGAGTTTAGTGCCATATAATTATTCACAGCCGACGTGAGAAGTCTTTTGAACGCCTCATCTATACTGCTCGGTGTGACGGAATATTTTATATCGTATTGTTTAAATTGATCTGTAATGGTTTTCATAATGTATTTTGCAAGATTTACTACATCTTCCGATGTAGTCCTTATATCTGTATCGTAAATATCTGGAGGCAGATTGTCTTGGTTTGCGTTATTATACAGTTGTTGGGTCTGCACTGGATCGATTGTAATAAGCTTGAATATTTCGTCCGCAGTTTTCTCATCTTTTTCTTCGTCCTTTGCCATGAGATATAGATTAAAATACCACATTATAAATGTACTATGTATGTCAGCACCATATAGCACTACGACGATTATATTTATACTAATCTTAGCGGGACTTATTATAGTACCTTTAGCAATGTTCTTCAGTTTTTCTATATCTACTTCCATTAATACATTAAACAATGTAACAACGCTTATAGCAAAGGACGACAACCAGAGTATTAACGTTGTATCCAACGGAAACATAAGTATATATTACATTAACGGTTCATATAATCCACCTCAATACCTCGCTGGTTCGTTCTACGTTTATATTGCATGTATCTTTAGAAACCCTATAACGCTTGGTGTCCTAATAGGTATATCTATTGTGCTGTCTGCATTATTCTTGAATAAGAAAAACCCCTAATCGCCCGCACTTTTGCAGAACTTTGACAAAATGAACGGCAAGCCTCACCCTTTAGGGCGTGGAGGAGGTCAGGAGGAGGAAGTCAGTGGAATGTGAAATCACAGTGGTGCGGAAAGATGAATTAAGCAAAGCGATATCCTTAAAAACTGTCAAACAAAGCATATCAAGACCTAAAATGGCAAAATACGAGGCAACAAAAGGTGACTATGCAGGCGGAGTATTAGCAATATTAACACAATACTTCAACAATATGTTTGGTTATCCTGAAATAAGCTTAAAGCTAGCTGGAGAAGAAGCGAATATGAGTAAAGAAGGAATGATAAGACAGAAACAGATTGTACATGAAATGGTAGAAACTATAAGGAGAGCCTCAGAGCCAATAAGGCAGGGCAGAGGATTCCATGATGCTTACGTCTATTTCAGTGCAGTACCAGATAACGCACCACCAAACAGTATCGCACTCCCACCACAAGCACAAAATGAAGTTAAAGCTAAATTAACGGCATTAATGCAAAAGCTAGCAATGAGAAACCCACAAGGTGTAGCAATCGAAGAGCAAGAATTAGCATCATGATAAATTTAAGCTATATTTTTTCCTCCAACATCTTTATTTCCTCTATTTCTCTCATTAGCTTATGCAAAAGAAATTAGTTTATGCAGTCATACTATTCTCTTTCCTGCTTCTATTATTATTTTCGTTAAATTCTACTGCAGTAAGCTATCAAATACAAATAACAGTAAATGCCCCTTCATCGTTATCTGGTAGCGATATAATATTATTTGACCCACTTCCATCAAGTGCAAATATACAAAGCCAATATTATGTTATAAACCAGTGCGGGTACTATGTCGATAGTTACCTGTTTTCAACATATCCGCCATACTTAGTATACTATATAGCTGGGTTAAATAACGAGTCATTATTACTAACATATGGAACTGGAGTAACTAGTGAATATGTTACGTGTAACGTGTTTAGTAACCTATTTACATTCTATATATTAAACACCACACTTTGGAACGCAACTAATGTCCAGGCTGATGGTCTGCTTACAATGGGTAATAATTCGCATCTCTATTTCCAGTCGTCTATTAGCCGTTATATTTCCAGCTCTGTCGTGTTTATGTATAACATCCTTCCTTCCTCAGTGTCTGCCAATAATTTTTACGAGGTAGTTAATGTAAAGCCTGGTACTGGAATATTCTTCGATTATTTACAGACTCCACAAAAAGTGAAAATACCTTCTTATTACATATTCTCTGGTAAGTACGAAACTATATTCACAAATTGTATACTAAGCAATAATTTTGATGTAGAACAGAGCGGATTTGTAAAGGTAAATAATGCAGAATTATACACGAAATTAACATGCTTTGTTAAAATAAACGAAGAGGGTAAATGTACTATAGTATGCGGTACAGTAATTCAGGGATCCCCATCGGAAAAGCCGTGCTGTAATATTTCTACCAATCTTATTGCAGTATATTACTGCAAGCCTTCATGTTCCTCATACATAGAGGGTAAAGCAAGTGTAATATTTACGCCCTCATTAATAGAAGGAAATTGTTTTTATGCATACGAGAACGGAAAAATGGTAAACCTTGGGAAGGTGGTATGCAACGTTGTGGTCTCATCTAAACCTAAGATCTTTGTAGTATGCTGTGCGTTCAATACATCATGTGTAAGAATATTCGGCATACCAGTAGGTAGTAAGGTTATTATATCGTATTCAAACGGTACGTCTGAATGCATATATGTCTCTAATAAGGTAAATAATGTTGGGATAGCTGAAGATAATTTGGTAATAGGTTATGGTAGCGGTATTTCGAACATATTAATTTACCCTCCATGTTCCAACATTAAATATGACGCAAAGATAGGGTTCACCGATTTTGTGCATGTATACTATGTTAACATTTGTAACGGCAAAGCGTATTTATGTGTTAACGGCACTGTATTAACTTCACTAGGAAATGTTACTTTTCCAGCCGACGTAGTTATAGGTGTACAAGGAGTAGGAAACACGCAGTATCTTCTAGTTCAAATAGTAACAGATCACGGTGTTACCCAATTCATTTCTGCATCACCTTATACAATTTACAACGTAGTTCCGTACGTTCATTATGTAACGTATAGTAACACTCCTCTAGTTATTAGTAAGATAGGTGTCACTCTAGCAACTGGCTTATATGATGAAATAAGTGGAATAATAAAGACCTCTGTCACTTCTCCGTTCCAAGCATGTTCCGCAATAATAAACGGAATAACAAGTCCTGGGTTAGTAGTTTGTTACTCTCACGGCAAACTTACGTGTTACCATGTTTCTAACTCCTCTTCTTCACTTATATTGAAGGGTATGGACGGTGACTCAGTAACTTTAGTTTACCAAAACGTCCAGGAGCAATTCATCGTGTCTTCGTGCTTCTACCCGTTGAATATACCTTCTAATACGCCGTTTGTACTGGCAATATCGCCTACAAGTAGGTCAGTAACAATAGATGCTAACGGTATACAAACCTCTCAGCCTTATGTTAACAAACTAGTTAACCTCAATTCAACTAAGGTTAATAGTAGTACATCACTTACGCCACCACCAATTAAGAACCCGTTCAGTATAAGTATCAATTCAAACCAGCTTATGGATATAATAATTTACTATATAGGTGGTGGTATTGCGATATATCTTATCAACAGGAACTATAACATAACTGGAGTCCTATGGTACGGGTTAATGATATGGAGCCTACTTAGTATAGCACTTTCGTTAATGTTCGGGTTTTATGCATTGCTACCTGGTGCAGTGTTCGGTTTCGCTTTAGCATATGTCGCGAAATACCTCAACCGCTAACGAGGTTTACTACATATCTATTTTTAAACGAAGAATTTGTTTTCATAATGAAGGCAAATGAATAGGTCAAGCAATCAGGTAAAACCTCCAACACACATGCTATTCATAGTCTATGCGATCCACATAGTATACTATAATTTACTGCTAAGCATGATACTCAAAGCGAGGTCGATGTTTGCCAACAAGTACCATAACTACCTAGCAACGATAAGAGCGAGACTTATATATTCCACTAATGGTGGAGATAATGGCGACGTAAAGAGCCATATCGAGACTGTAAAAACAGTTGCTGTAGTTGTTGGTGCTTTAGTAATAATCTTCGTCATGGTATTCTTCGTTTCTGGATTCCTTGGAATACAATTGCTGAGCGAAATTAATCCATCCTCATACTCTCCAGGATCAGCACAGTATAACTTAAGCACTGCAGTAGTACACGGAATAACGGGGTCGATAAACAATTTGCCAACAGTTGAGGACGTACTATTCACAGTAGTAATAATAGCTGTAATATTCCTATTAGTAGGAATAATATTCCAGAAGTTCAACGTAAAATTCTAAAGGTAAATTTTTTGTATTTTCTTTCCACTCCATCTCTCCTTATATACTTCTATATAAATTTTCTAAACCATGGAAGCAGTACTCTCATCGATACGTGAAATAAACATCAGTTTAAACCAATTTTATGTCATACTCAAATGCTTCTCAAAACGTGGTGAATACTCAATAAGGAAAATTAGGAAAAAGATAAAGAATCTGTTAAAGGACATTATACCTCATGACGATTTTAACAGAGCTTATAGAGTAGAGTTCATACAGCAGAATAGGAAGGAGTTGGCATTGAAGTTCCTGCTTAAATTTAAGGGTGAAGTGCCGATACTCAAGATCCATACGTTTTGTTATACAATTGTAATATCTGTAGTAAACATAAGGATAAGTGGTAAGGGTGGCGAGAAATCTGTTTATATGCAAGTAAAACTCGACTATATTTATGGAAGTTAAAATCGGAGATTTTGTAATTCAGGACAGGGATCCAGATAAGGGATTTCTTTATGTAGATTATGAAAATGCGATGGGAGGAAAACTGTTAAGATATTTGGATTATCTTTATACTTCCCTAAGAAGCGGTGAGTTGAGCATTTTAATCACTCCTGGATTTGTGGCAAAGAACGGCGAAATAGTTCCTTCTCTTACGCCGTTTGTAAGGATGTGTTTTCAGGGGTATAGAAAGAGGATACAAGTACAGAGGTTAGTTGTTGTAGTAGGCGGTCAGGGAGTTGGAAAGTCTGTACTGGCAATTAAGGCTGGTGCTAATATCTATGCACTCAACGATATGAACGAAAACCTTCCTGTAGAGGAAAGGTTCATTAATTACATTATAACTCTGTATCATATCGGCATTGACCCAATAGAGTTGAATAATTTTATAGAATTCCTTAAGGAGCATGGGCTAAGGTCTCCTTATTATATAATAGACGACGCTCAGTTATTGTTCTCCACTAACGTATACTTTACAAATAGGGATTTGTACGTCCATACATCTAACCTATTAACATTGATAAGGAGCAATATAATGACGTTGGTTATGACTCTTCCTACAGACATTGCCGTGTTGAACTCAACAATTAAGAGAATGGAAGGAATAATACTAACGAAAGTTAATGATATAGATAGGTTCACTGGGATAGCACTAGGTGTTAGCAGTTATGATTACAGCAGATACAGGATGTATACAAAAACTAGCAGAAACCGTTTCGTTAGTTATTATGTTGAGTATAACGAACTTGACGCAAACGGTAACGTTATACCTTATAAGTCAAGGGAAGGAATATTTTCCAAGTATTTACCAGATAATATTTACAATATTTATAATACTATTAGGGAAAACTACATTACACTTATACAGTCCTTATCGAGGAAGAGAATAAATGTGGGTAAAAGTAGAGAAGGAGGAGATGGAGAAAGCCTTATCGATGATAAAGAGTAAGTACAGAATTGACGACACTGTTGCAGAACTTATAGCAGACGTTTTCTTCATACTAAAAGGTAAGGAAGTTACAGAAGAAGGGAAAAAACTCGTTGAAAAGATAAATGAATTCTTCAGGGAGAATGAAGAAATACTACGTGTTATATTAGAGAGCGAACTACCAGACGATTACCTGATTAGAATATCCGCATTAATAATACTCAGTTTGAAAGGAGGAAAGAAGGGAGATGCGTATGGAATGATACAGGAAGTAATAAACAAATACCACGAACAAAAGAAGACCGCTTATGTTCTGTATAAGTATTCTGGAGTTTTTATCAGCCCACAAAAACTTGAGAAGATACCTAACGTTAAAGACATAGTGAGAGGATTGAAAATAATAGAAGGAAGCATAGGTAGTAACACAAAAATAAACGGAATTTACCCAGGTTTTGAGGGATTAGATTTCACACAAAACTTTTACGAAGCAAATAGAAATGAGAAGGCACTTGCACTTATAGACGATGATATATTAATATATAAGCTACTCAACGGGTTCAAAAAATATCCAGGATATTCTAAAGGTTTCCCATCCGTATATGTGCTTATAGATTCTTCACAGAGCATGTCTGCACTTAATAGATTAAGTACTGCAAAGGCAATAGCTCTTGCAGTAGTTAAGAATTCTTTGATAAATAAATATAAAGTAAGAGTAGGTTTCTTTAACGAGGCATTAAGGGAAATAATTGAACTTAAAACTCAGGAATCTTTAGAAAGATTTCTAAAAATAGAAGCAGAAGGTGTCACTGATATAGAATACTCATTGTCACAATTTATTGAAATAGCCGAACCTGCAAGTTCAGTCCTTCTAATAACCGACGCATTAGACGAAATAAGCGGAAACATTATTACAAAACTCAAGGCAAAAAGGATAATACTCAACGTAATACAGCTCTTCGGGATTTACAACGAAAGGTTAGTTACAATAACTAAAAGCACTGGCGGTCTTTATATCGTCGTCAACGATTTAAAAGAGTTGAAAGAAAAAATAATAATATGAGCAACACCTTTGTAAGGACAAAAAAGCTTGTAATTTGTCCTATATGCGAGCAAACAAAATACGAGCAAAGAATAATATTCAAAAATGAGCAAAGAATTGATGTTGCAGTATATTTCCAAAAAGTGCCAAAATATGTTAGAGTATACTTACCAATAGTAGGACTAATAACTAATGTTTACCTATCAGACGCGTTATTTATTACTATATCCCCCTATAAAGAAATAACTTCAAAAACAAGAGTACTGGTAAACCCTTCTTTTCCGCTAACTACCGTGCTTAACGAAGGAAATAATATATTACGTTTAGTGTTCGGAACTAAAGAAACCACATTGCCTGGAGTATACATAGTTAAAAAAGAGCTACCTACGAGCATAATTCTAGAAAAAGTGTTCTAACCTTTTGCTCTAGAAGGGGCAAAGGTTTGTCGTCCGTTATCACAGCTGTGATTGCAAAAAGATGGGTTAGTAACGCAGTTCAAAGCGGAGGAAGTCAGCACACTTTTAGCACTTTTAGATTTTTTAGCCAGACTGCAGATCTTAAGATTATGAACAGGAAGAAAGTACTTGTTGGTATCCTATTCCTGTTATTCCTGATTGAATTAACACCAACAATCATCACTAATTCACAAACACCACCTTCAGCTTCAGCATACGTATCACCAATAAGCGTCACGTCGAACCCGTTCATCTTGAATACGACGTTACCAGCGATAAACCAGCTAGGCTCAAACATACGTTTCTTCCAGTACCCTAACTTGACGGGACAGCTGTACGCATATGAACAACAACTACCGCAAACGACACCAACTGTTGATAGTGTTGAGTCTACAGCCTGGAAAGTGTTTCCTTACTGGCAAAACGGCGAACTGGTGATAAACACTCTTCCTCATTCTGTATCCGTAACAGTGTCAAACTCGCAATCAATCGCTACTCCAGCACCTTTCGACCAGTTTCTGAACATAACAGAGTCACAAATAGCTTCAGCTTTAGGTTCAACTACTGCATCTCAGTTATGGCAACAAGCAATGTCAGACCATTTTCTCAATTTATTATTTAAGCAAAACGGACAAACACTTTATGCTTGGGTACAAAATTACACTGCGTCGTGGGTAGCAGTGTGGGTAAAACTACCTAACTGTATACCTGCGTCATCTTCAGCTACAATAAACATCTGTTTCACTAACTCCATTCAATACCCTTACACTGGGATCTATTCAGCTGTCTATCCAGGTTACGATAACGGTGCAGATGTGTTCACTCAGTACGGCTACTTTGGGAACCAGATACCTAGTGGATGGACAACTGGCGTATATAAAGGATCTTTCAGCCCGACAGCTACAGCAGACGGGTTGGAGATGGTAAATGATAAAGGTTGCGAGGGGACTTACGTTTATGCATCGTTACCGAATACTAACAGTTATACAGTAATTGTTTCATGGTGGTATAAGGGCTGTGGTTGTGCATTAACGCAAGAATTATACGGGAACGTGACAAAGTTGTCACAAGTAGACAGTATAGGATCCACCGCTGGTTGTTACACACCATACGCATCTGGAGGTACCGTAGCACAGAACGAATTTTATAAGTCGACTGCATACATTAAAAACGCGTCAAAATCTGTATCAACTTGCTTTGATGGGAATGGTGCACATTATGTGACAACATATTTCGCGATCCAGGGTAATACTGAATATTATGGGTACAGTAATCATAGTTCGCCCTTCCAAATAACATTACCATCCAGCTTTGTGCCTTTCCATTTGATAACGGATAGGACAGAACCAACAGTGTTCATAGGTGCTGGAACTGGAAAAATAGAGACCGTAGACATTAATGGGGTAATTCATAGATTTTGTGTGTCTTCTTATATATATCTAGACTTAGTAATCGTGATACCGACACCACCTAATAACGTAATGCCGTCTATAACAAGTGTATCAATTGCAGGCGTCGGCGGTCAGTATATAGCCTGGAGATATTCCCCAATATCAAATGCCATCAACGTCACCGTCCACGTAACGTCGTTCCCAATACATCATTATAATTCTGGTATTGAGATCTTCTCACCTAACGTAGGAGACCAATCAAGCGATAATAATCCTGGGTTTTACGTGTTATTAGTGGACTTCTATGGCAACTCGATATACTTCCACCCCCCAACATCTGGTTGGGAACTACTTTACACTTCTCTACCTCAACCTAACCCTAATTATCCGTTCACAATGAGTGTTATTCTTACTGAGAATTCAGCGGGTAACGTTACAGTACAGAGCGTATACATTAACGGCACAGCATACTCTATAAATGTCAATACTCAGTTCCCATGGTCACAAGTTGCTTATATAGGGGTAAGAGCAGATGCTGGTAACTTATTCTACATTTCCTACTTCGGCGTCTCTCCAGCACCTTATAGTTGTAGTATTGAACAATTTGTAAACAGCGTGGAGTCTACAGCCTGGAAAGTGCTACCTTACTGGGAAAATGGTCAACTTGTTGTGAACAGTACGGGAGCAAGTAATGCTGGTCAGTACATAGCATGGAGATATTCACCAGTAAGTAACGTCATCAACGTCACCATCCATGTAACAAGTTATCCTAGTGGTATACAAAGTTTCCCAGGTATCGTAGTTTATTCCTCTAACATCGGAGACCAAACTAGTGATAATAATGTGAACAATTTCCAGGGTCTCCTAGTGACGTTTAGTGGTAATATTTACTATCATTCTACGACGTCAGGGTATACACTCCTGAAGAGTTCGGCGTTTCCCACACCTTCTACATCCTACCCGTTCATCTTCACCGTCATCTTGACTGAGAACAGTGCTGGTAACATTACTGTGTCTACTGTATACATTAACTCAACGGCTTACACAGTAAATGTAAACACTCCTTACCCATGGAGTCAGATAGGCTATGTAGGGATAAGAGCGGATTCTGGTAACTTATTCTACGTTTCTTATTTCAGCGTCACACAGCTGTTAGACGCATACTCTCTTGTTACTAACCCTACCACGCCTTACACTGGCACAGTTTACGTAGCAGTCTTCCCCTACCCCATCAGCTACGACGTTTACGTATCACCAGCACCGATTGTAAGCTCTCAGTCTCCCCTCCACATGTTCTCACCTTCATTTACTTTAACCACTACGCTCTACCCAGTGGTTTCAACTAGCACGAGTAGCGGTACCGTTAATGTCATCCCTTCGATAGGTGCGTGGACTTCCACGAATACATCGTTATTCCTAACTACGCTAGCTGTAGGGAACCAGATTTATGCGAATATACCTATGGTTGAAAGTATAAGTTGGAAAATCTACCCATATTGGCAGGATGGTCAACTTGTTGTGAACAGTACGGGAGCAAGTAATGCTGGTCAGTACATAGCATGGAGATATTCACCAGTAAGTAACGTCATCAACGTCACCATCCATGTAACAAGTTATCCTAGTGGTATACAAAGTTTCCCAGGTATCGTAGTTTATTCCTCTAACATCGGAGACCAAACTAGTGATAATAATGTGAACAATTTCCAGGGTCTCCTAGTGACGTTTAGTGGTAATATTTACTATCATTCTACGACGTCAGGGTATACACTCCTGAAGAGTTCGGCGTTTCCCACACCTTCTACATCCTACCCGTTCATCTTCACCGTCATCTTGACTGAGAACAGTGCTGGTAACATTACTGTGTCTACTGTATACATTAACTCAACGGCTTACACAGTAAATGTAAACACTCCTTACCCATGGAGTCAGATAGGCTACATAGGGATAAGAGGCGATACTAGTGACTTATTCTACGTTTCCTACTTCGGCGTCAACTCAATTCCTTTAGTCACACAAAGAGGTGCAACTAATGTAAATACATTCTACTCTCCGTATTCTCTCAATTATATAATTAATGAGACTGTAGTATGCGTATGTAAAACTAAATTATCTTCTGGATTTAATAGCATAGTTATATCTGGCTCTGGTTTTGTTGCAAGCAGTTTTGCATATGTTAATACTACTTCAAAGTCTGCAGTGTTAGTAATATTGAACTGTCCTTACGTGATATTTGATGCGACTTCTAATGGGTTTGAGATAGATGCACCTAGACATTCGGAGATAGTCACAGACACGGGTATGCCACAAAGCGGGTCTTTTGTATATGAAGACCCTACTATAATACTTTGTTCTGCAAGTACGTTTGTCTTGCCTTCTTATATTACTACTGCACCACCTCCTCCATCATCAACACCTTCTACTACATCACCTTCTACTACTGCACAATCTACTCCATCATCCTCATGTGTAGTCATAGAGCCTAACAGTATGAGAATAGAATATAACGGAAGTCTAAGTTTGACTATGGACATACCTACGTACCCAGAAATTGTAAAATATAATAATGTAATATACGCTTTGCCTTTCACTAATTCATCTGGTGCGTACTTCTATCTATACGATTACAATACGTCTGCCAAATTCAATGTTACTTTCAAAATTACATGTAATGGGAAGACTATAGTAGATGAGACAGTCCCAGTGAATAGCATAGTTAAGATACCTGTAGTTAATTCTACGTCAATAGTATGCATCTCTGCGTTAAACGAGACTATCAGGTTTACCCTATGTCCTATTCAATTACATAGCTTCTATTGTAATGTCAAAAAAGCAGTACATAGTGCTTTGAGTGGTACTCCTCTTGCACCTTTCGGCTGTATCCTAGTATTCCTCTTCTTCGGCTCTTTCGCATTATCTGCATTATTAAGAAACGATCTAAGGCTAATGGGAATGGGAGGTATAACATATGCAGTATTTATTGCCCCTGGATTATTGCAGTTGGGATTCCCATCGCCTATAATAGTACCGACTGAGATAGTGTCGTTTGTTATAGGAGTTTATGCGTTATGGATCTCAAACAAGTGACCATTTTTTCCTTCTGTTGAAATCACATCTGTGTTTTCACATAAAGCAAAATCGTTAAATTTGCGTGCTTAAGATTCCAGGCATGAAACTTGCGGTTAAGCTTGAGGACTATATATTGGAGCTACTTGACGCATACGCGGAAGAAAACGGTATGACACGTAGCCAAGCACTTAGGGTTGCGTTAAAAGAAGAAATACCTCTTATTAACGAAGATGGTGGAGGAAAGAAGAATAAGATTGCGATATTCTATGTTACGAAAGATCTTCTTGATCATATTGATAAAATTGCGGAGGAAAATGGAGTTACACGTTCAGAGGTAGTAAGAAATGCAATATTGAAACTAGTTAATGAATATAAAAACAGAATAATACATAGAGGACGAGTAGGGAAGTTAACGCTCTGACGACTTCCTCTCCGTTCTTACATAGAGTACTTTTTCATGAATTTTCAATACTCCAGTTCTATCAAATTCTGCTAATGCATCTAAATATTCCTTGTAAGCTTTGATAATATAATCTACCCTGCTGTGCATTCTCTCTAGGATCTTTTTCTGCTCGTCAGTTAATTTATGCGTCACCATTTTGAATTCCCTATTAAATGTTATACCTAATTTTTTAAATATAAGGGGTTATCCATCCTCTGACGAAGCTTTCCGTCACCTTAACTCCCTTTCTTTGTATCTCTGTTTTTAATTATCTCTTTTATTATTCATTTTGATGAACTCATTGAGTGTACTAAAGGACGTAATTTTGTCTTTGTCGAATAAGTTTGTAGATAGGGAGGAAGAAGTTCTTGCACTTACATCTTCTCTTGTACTAGGGAAGCTAGGTGCGAATATGTTACTAATAGGATACCCTGGTACAGCAAAGAGCTCTTTAGTAAAGGAGTTCTGCAGGACTCTAAACCTTAGCTATGGGGAACTCGTTCTTACTCCTACCATGCTTCCGTCTTCTTCACTTTACTATATAGACCAGATAAAGCTGATTAAGGAGAACAAAGTAGAAGTAAATCCTTCATCGTTAAGTTACGCTGATATAGCGTTTTTAGATGAGATAGGTAGGGCTAATGATATAATGCTACACTCAATTCTCTCATATCTTCTTGATAGAGAATTTTTCATAGACCAAATAACAGCTAAAATGAAGACGAGGACACTAACTGTTGTCGGGGCTACAAATTTTGTTAACTTAGATAGTAAGTTTGATGCAGTTTATGATAGGTTCACGTATTCTATCGTTACTTTTCCGCCGAGCTCGGATGAATTCGAAGCTGTGTATGAGAAGGGTATTGAGATATTAAATAGAAAACTTGATGACGATGGGGACGGTAACGTTGAAGTTATTCCGATTACTGTCAATAGTAAGAAGCCTAAATTGGATAGAGAAGAAATAATAGAGCTTGCGAGAGTCGCGTTATCTGAAGTTAGCCAAAGTGACATTTTGATAGCTAAGAAAATCTATTCTGCGTTCAATATGGATAAAATAGGGGAAAATAGGTTAGTCAAAATTACGATTGATGAACTATCTAAACCTCTTGCGGATATATTTAAAAAATATGTTGCGGATAGAGAAGTACTGTTCCCTGTAAAGTCGTCAATGAGAAAGTTGCAATTGTTACCTCCTACCCTTGCGTTATTGCGTATGCTCGGTTATTATGACCCAGTAAACATAGCTAAGGCTATCTCGTGGTTTTTCATAATTCCAGACGAGCAATATTTCCCGCTCTATATAAAGTCGCGTGAGGAGGGAATAAGCATACTGCAAAAGAAGATCCTTAACATAATCCATGATCTATTGCCTAAAGTATCCCAACCTACATTTAATGATAAGATGCTGAACGAGGCAGAAATGATAATCAGATTTTTATCTAACGCACTTATAAGCATTAAGAAAATCCCCAATCATGTGAAGGATGTTATAACTGTAGAAAGTAATGATATAATAATCCACGTTGACACCTTACTTAACATATTAAGCACAGAAGGAAAACTGAGCGATTTCCAGTTATTCAACTTCGGTCTTTATGGCGTTAATAAACCCGTATTCAAGCTGATTAGGAAAATTGTATCGCTTTATGATAAAGATATGATAAACACGTTGGATATGCAGAAAAAGCTGGAAATACAGAAGAAACTACAGTCTGCAATACCGCTCATAGCAACAATCATCAGTGACGTCTATGACATATATGTGGCATATAATAACGGTATTGAAGACAATATGAGCAAATCACTCTTCAAAAGAATGCTTAATAACGCTGGCTTAGTTACATCTGCAGACATTAATGATTTTAAAAAGAGAATGTTAGAAGATATAAAGGTCGAACTCCTAACGAAAATCTCAGCATAAGCAGAACGCTTTTATTCTAGCATTGTTTTCTATTGTTATGGAAAACCTATTCCAAAGGGCTGTGAACAATTTTTCAATCATAGTCAATTCCTTGCCTGACGATTATAAAACAATTACGATATCTTTCATACAACAACAAGTACCAGAGGTAAACCAGACATTTTTAGAGGAATTAACTGGAAGAACAGAGCAGACTGTACCGATATCTAAGTTACCTAAACTCGTTAATGTAACTTTAGATATAGTGAATAAACTCCCAGAATTTATTTCAGAAACTGAAAATACTAACGTTGTCCCAGAAATATTCGCAATTCAGACAGGTCTACAATTCATTTCACAATATATCCTCCCAAAGTTAATCAAAGTAAATAACGCCTCTCAGTCACTCTTTGAGTATAATAATTCTGTATCCACGTTACCGAGAGTGATAACGCAGTAGCTGGTTCTAAGTTCGAACTTTTTTGTATATATACGACTTCGAACTTTTCCTTCAAAAAATGACGCTAAATTTTTAGTAGATAGTTCGATATTTATACTACCAACAGCACATCCGTTTTTAACCACACGTTTCGTTAGTTTCTCATGCTATTGAAGCTTGTTGTGTTGAAACTAATAGTGCTGTTAATTTCGTTTGTTGTATACATATTTGTACTTGTAAAATATCCAGATATTTTGTCAGAATTACTTATAATTAATACTGCAGAATCGTTATCAACACACCTAATGCCGTTGAATGCAGTAAAGCTAAGATATGAGAAGAAGGTCTGCATGTTATATTTTTACACTCTTTTCTCGTTTGTGTCGTTATTGTTAATTCATTCGTTATTATGCTATCTCCCTGCAGTGTTCATTTTCACTTTCACAGATATTTACGTTAACGTTGCAGATGACCGTATGCTAAAGTACTTTTACACTATCCCCAACATTTTACTTTCACTTTCGCTTATCTCTGGGAACCTGCTTGTAAGCTATTACATTTACGTAATAGCACGCCTCATATTTCTAAAACCTGAATTTGTTAAGCCAAGCTTTGATAAGAATTTCTTTATAGAGAACCTAAAACTATATCCTAATAATATATTAGGATTAATAAAAGGAAGGACTCAGTGCATAATAGCGAGCATATTCAACCCCTGCCCTCTATTCTTCATATTCAATAAGGGCATTAAGACAATAAACGAACTGAGTGAAACTACAAATAGAATAGATGAGAACCCTAAGAAGTTAGCAATAGGCGTAATGGGGGTTGGCGTTATACTAATCCCGTTTTATTTCTATCTAGGTTTGGCTGTGTTCTTTACTGCGTTCTCTTTCTTAGCTATAGATAATGCAAAGAAGTTGATAAGATATAAGAAATATAAAGAGTATAATGTTGCAATTACATTACCTTTAATTAGTATAGCAGTACTTATAGTAACGTTCTTCATTAGCAGGAATATAATGATACTATTGTCAAGCCCTGGAGTATATTCATTCACTCAATTTTTAATCTCATCATTTCTTATTAAGAAATATGGGAATACTATATAACCTCGTAAATAGCGTTTTCCTAGCTGGTGAGGGCGTAACAATAGCTGGGCTTGCTATAAATATTTTAGTAAACTTAATACCTTGCATACAAACCTCAATACCGCCAAGCGTTTATGCAACAATTTCATCAATGACTCTTCTGAATTTCCTCTTCAATATCCTTCACAACCCATTCGTGTCAGTAACGTTGTCTGGACTAGGTGCAATAGTGTCCTTCGTAGTATCATTATCGGCAAGTGTAGAAAGCTATATGCAAGCTGGAATGTATGCAGTTTACGCTTCGCTAATATTCGGAAACCTTGACTGGTTCCTGGTATGGGCAACCACAACAATTTCCAGTTCTGGGTTAGCAATAGCAACTCAAGCAGTATATCTCATAGGTGTAATAGACAGCATAGTAGGAATTGCACAAGTAATATACATACTAATGGTATTGGGCATAATACCCAACACTCTATAGGGGATAAAAATGAAGATAAGTACTAATTATGACATAATAAAAAGAGTTCTGGAGATAGAAAGCGATACTCCCACACTTATAACTCAAATTTACGACTCAGTTTCTGCGTTCAATTGCAGAAAAATAGGAAACAAAAAAATAAGGTGTTTGGACATAGATGCACCTCATTTTATAATGGTAAACAACCAGATCTCTTCTGCTATTTCTTCTTTTAGAGAAATTACTAACAATGGAAATGATAATGAAAGCGAAGAAGAGAATGAAGAGATTATGTTTTAATTTTATTTATTCTAATGTAATAGAGATATTATCCAAAATGTGAGAAAAATAGTGCATAAAATCACTATTTTAACTTTTGGGGGTTAAGGGGGCGGAAGTCCCCCTCCGTAAGATGGGGGATGGATAGCCCCCTTACAGAAACCTTTTATAGTTATCAAAAAATAGATGTACACAGACCTCTGGCTGTAAGAGCTGAGGTCGTACCCTCGGGACTGGGGGAACTTACGCCTGTGGAGAGTGACCCTCCGTAACCCCTCTTCCACACGGGGCATTACAGAACGGTTCCGTTCGATGGAACCTCCGCTGTGGGTGAAGGGGGATCGAGGTCGCTCTGAGAAGCAGGAAATCCTCATCGCGAGATGGGGATGCCCCGTCCGTTAGGGCGGGGTAGTTCACGTGAACTCTCGCCAATGCTACCTATTTAAATACTCGCAATCTATTTCATTCGCAATGGATATCTGGAAATTTGTTATGGCGTATAAAAACTATCCAGAAGTACTTTTTAATGTTATATTGAATAGAAAGTCAAAGGCTGAGTTAAGAGATGGTAGAACAGTATATTTATCAGCACCAGCACTAAAAGCATTGAGTGCGTACTACAGGGAAATGCGTGAGTACCCGAGAGAAATAGAAGACTGCGAAGGAGAATGTAAAACTCAGCTTGAATGCTTTATATTATGTTTTCTAAAGTATCATGAATGGAAGACTAAAGATAATTATATGTATAAAAATCTTGAAAGTTTAGGTTCTGTTAAGTTCCTTAAATATTATAAGGGGAAAGTAGCCATAGAGCAAACTATCCACGAGATATTTGATGAGCAAATTTATAACGACTTTAGAGAAATCAAAGGAGACGTAGTTGATATAGGTGCAGGAATAGGTGACTCGCCTATTTTCTTTGCATTGTGGGGTGCAAGTAAAGTTCTGGGAATAGAACCTTTACCTACTCCTTATAACGTTGCATTAGAAAATATCAAGCTAAACGAATTAAACAACAGAGTAAGGATACTGAATGCAATAATAAATTATGAATCCCGTGTAGTTAAAATTAAGGATCACGACGTCGTAGGCAGTGCAGGAGTCTATGTTAGACCGCAGAAGTCAGATATCGCAGTTAAGAGCGTTACGATAAGCGATTTAGTTAGAGAATTAGATAACCCGTTTATGATAAAGATGGACTGTGAAGGCTGTGAGTACGATATATTGAGGCATGAGAAGGAGTCGCTTAAGTATTTTGAGAAGATAATAATGGAATATCATAAGAAGCCACCTATAAAAGAAGTAGAAGAACTCGGTTTTAGTTTAACTAATAAAAATGGCAAAATCCTGATATTCTATAGAAAGAAATAAAGAAGTAATATTATCCAAAACCTGAGAAAAATAGTGCATAAAAAATTATGAAGCCAGCTTTATGGTTGAGCGATAATACGACAATATTAACATGCGGATTATTGTAGAAATTTTTACATTGAATATGAAGGCTAGTTTGAACAACTTTGGGGCAACTATAGGAGATACTGTAAGGTTTATTCTATAAGTTTTTTTACTAGCCGTGTCTCCAGATGAAAGAATAGCGTTATACAGTTCCTCATCGCTTTTATTTAGCATGTGATGTAAAATTTTTGTAGCTTCTCTACCGTTTAAGATTACATTAGAAGGTAAAGAGGTAGTAAGATGATACCTGCTGGAATAGACAAGATAAACGTAACATTTGTTATCTTTTATCACGTAGCTGAGATACTTGCTCTTCCTTATGGTGCATTTATTTCTAGGTAAAATCATGAGTAATTCTACACCGTTATTCTTCATTGATTTTCACCCCATATGAAGAGTTTCTTTTGTAAACAGTATATATATGGTTGTCCCCAACAATCTCTACATTAAAAGGTAATGTAAAATGCGGAATATTAGAAACTACATAGGATGATATAATCTCGTTGCCTGAAAGCGTAAATAATAACGCCATTATGCTATCTGGTAGCTTGTAAACTAAAAGGACGTCTCTGCAGAGTAAATAAGGTTCGTCGTCATATTTTATAATCTCAGCTTGGGAGTTCTCAAAACCTTTTATCATCCTACACTTACGCTTTGTTTGTGGGTATAAAAGAATAGAAACGTCTATGTAATTCAGATTTTCAATTATATTCTTGATAACGCACTTAGCAAAATTTTTATCTTTAGTACATTCGGCTACCTTAAAAAACAACATTTGCCTAAATTTCTCTATTTCCTCCTTAGGGGGAGTATTTATATTTTTTAATAACATATTTTGGTACATGTGCATCCCCGAAATCACATCTGTGATTGCAGAAGAAAAAACCGTCAGAATACTCCTGCGTTTTTAAGTATTAAGTACACTGCGTACCTTAGCACTTTAGACCTTGTAACTTTATGATTTATTGCAAAGTTATCGAGCTTCTCTAACAACTTCTTATCCATCTTTATCGACAACACACCAGTATCACCGTCAAGAAGCTTCTTATCATCGTAATTGGCATCAATCTCTTTGCTATTTAAAATAGTATTAGCAAGTGTATAGCGTATTAATTCGCCAGCAGTTTTACCTATTTTGCATGAATACGAAATAAGTAAATTTTTAATTTCCTTTGAGATCTTTACTGTAATTATAATGTTGTTGTGTTCAAGAACATCTTCTCTATATTGTACACCAACACTTTCTAGTCTGTGCACCTTCACTGCAAAAGGCTTAGGCTTTGCTGTCGTATAAACCCTTATTTTATACAGTAAATCGTTGCCAAACATAAAACTTATACGTTGACCATTCTTATCCATCATCACTACGTATTGACCATTATTGAAAGTCACAAAAAATCCGCTCTCGCTTAGTATTTTTAGCAGTACATTAACTTTGTTTTTAGAAATATAATCGAGATGAAAAGTGAATTCTGTATCTGCTTCTCTAGTTATAGTGTATTTTATATTTAAAGAATCTAAATGTTCTTTTATTAGATCTACAACTGATGACAGAGTCATATCGCTCGCCCCTCGCCATATTTTTTCTTACACCAGGCTATGCAACCAGTGTCGTCATCGCCAGGGTCACCAAAATGAACCTTGCAATCATGAATGCACTGATATAGGTCAGCAAGACCCATACTAGAAAGTATACATTTAGGTATGCCGTCACGATATACACCTTCTGGACATCTGCTAATTTCGAAACCCCATATTCCGTTAAGGACATTCTCTACAGTCATTGGTCTATCACTAGTTAAATTGTTCAATATTATGCAATTAGCCCCAGCATACTTAAAGAGGCGGGGATGGACTTTCTTTACTTCTTCTAGCATTTTCCATGCAACTTGACGTATTTCCCACTGTGCCCTTGAGCATAATCTGAGGGCAAAGAAGTTGTATAACTCTCTGGCGTTCATTGTCACAACGATGTTTGTATTTACTCCGTTAGGTAGGACGTATCTGGCATCTTCCTCTGGAACACCGTTCTGTAATAGCTCATAGTAGTATTTGTAAGCGTCGTCGTAAGCCTTCTTAACTAGTTCCTCGTTCCTCTTTTCCGCAGAAGGCGGAGTTACTGGTTGGTAGTACTCATCAACGGGCTTAGCAAACCTATGGCTCATTTGTGTGTATGATGCAATGCGGTGTCTCACTAGTTGATGAGAGGCAACCCTGCTTATACCCTCTATTGAGAAGGTATAACTACTGTGTTCTAGTGGTGACCAGTAGCCGTGAATGATAGCGTCACGGATCCACACTTCTACTTCCTCATCCGTCATTGTCTTCTCGTGGTAATCCCAACCCTTTCTAGACCTGCTCATCTTAGAAGCGATTGCTACTATTTTTTCTCCATCTTTCGTATAAGAAACTAGTTCAACTTTCATCTTTTTCGCCCCGTTTTTAAAATAATTGAGAAATTTTCCTTTCTTCACTAGCTATTGGTATGTCATATTTGTACGGTGGTTTTAGTTTTTCCCTCAATAACTTTAGCGTGTTTATTATACTTTCGTAGTCGAGCTCAGCCATTAACTCGTCGTAACTGCTAGATCCATAATATGCTGAATATATTGACCAAGGTGCTTCATAAAGCAAACTGGTTACGTGTTCGACCATATATTTATGAAATAGTAGTATTTTATTCAAATTTTCAATAAACTCTTTCAGGCATGCCTTAGGTAATGCGTAGCCTTTTATTGATAATAAAGAATTGAGGAGATACAATGCGAGACCAGTAACCTTATAGAACCCACCACCTTCTTCAGTTACAAGACCTAGGGCTAACAACGGTACTACGTCCTTTTTAGGTGCTTTAAATCTGAGCGATGAAATGTAAGAAGTGTATTTATTTAGCAGTTCGGATAAATCTCGCAACTCAATTAAACTTGATTTATGAGCCAGTAGTGTTATGACCAATGCTATAATACCTAGCTCCACAGTTTTATAATATTCATCGTCGATAAGGTCTACATCAAAATATTTCTTTATAATATCCTCAAATTTGCTTAACGCGTCAGGAGATATATTAAGAATAACATCGCTTACAAACCCATTTTTAAAAGCTTCTATTATAAGCCTCTCGTTTTTTATTGGCTTGCTTGAAAAGAAAACATTGAGAAAGTTCATTGCTTCTTCAGCAACAATATTAGGGGAAAGGGAAGGGCTTTCCACATTTAACACCCCGAGAACAAAATACCAGGTCGCCTTTTTAGAAGATACTTCCGATTTAGAAAAACGAATAACTAGAGCTATCATATTTCAGTTCTTCCTTATTTCAACTGAGGTAGAGATGTTAAAGAGACATATGGAAAACTTTTAGTTCTTACTTATTTCGACAAAAGTGGGTACTGGTAAGGTAGAATGGAATAGAGTTTTTCAGTTCTTACTTATTTCAACTATTTTTACCCCGTCCCTGGAAGAGGCGGGGCAACTTCCCGCTACGACGCCCCCTTCCCTCGCTCTACCCATCTTTTAGTTCTTCCTTATTTTAGCTCACTTTCCAAAAATAAAAACTTTTCAGTAGGCACTTTTAGTTCTTCCTTAACCCTAGAAGGGGCGAGGTTTATTGCTCGCTTCATCAGCCTCCTCCAGCATCTTATCTAGCATTTTTTCTATAAGTATGTATAAAAATTTCCCTTTTTCTTCATGTGTAAGCATACTATAATCGGAAAAAATACTGTATAAAATTACTTGTTGTCTATATGGGAGTTTTACAGCTCTAATGACATACCTATAAATCTTATCAGCAGACATTGCAATCCCTCGCATTTTGTATAATCCATATATTGAAAGAAAATAATCGATAAGCTTCTTTGTCTGATTATAGTTAAACATAGCTGACACGGTGTTTGCAAGGTATTCTATAAAGTCTTCACGTTCCATTGTTCATCCTCCTTTCTAACTCCTTCCTATGTTTCGTTAGTATTATATCTATAATGTCATCTAAGTACTCGTCGACTATATCTTCCAGGTCAATTCTATCAAATTTGACGTCGTCAATATCTGCTTCATAAACAGTATCCTCAGCATACGGATAGCACTGACTACAACTACCACTACAACCATAGAAGTCACTATCACACCATGTATTTTCCTCTAGGAATTTATAGGGTATCTTAACCTTCACCATTCATCACCTTTTTCTTCTCCTTTCCATTCAACTTCTTTTTTGACTTTTTCACTTTCTTCCATAAAACACCCCCGTTTGTCCCTATACTTTCATTTCAATCATGATCTAGTTAGCCCTCAACTACTATCTTTATAAACTTAAAACTAACATAATCCTTGGGAAGAAAAAATGTATGTAGAAATTGAATTCCCGCCAAATGGTGGTCTCAAAGTTCGCAGTGGGGTCATTGATCAAGGTCTGATGGTAATACCGACCACCGACAATAAGTATGTACTGGTCAACTTTACACCAGACGGTGATTTTGTAGAGCTGTTTGATGACTTTAGAGAGCTTATCAAAAAGGTGCAAGAATATTACGGCGACGATATAGCGAAAATCGTAGAAAATGAATTGCGAGAATATTACGGAAATGATCTAGTGGAGAACGAGAGCGAAATGATTCAGGATTAGGTACCAAATTATTCAAAAACGTTAATCTCAGTTTTTTGCCATTCTTCGGTCTTAAGATGTTTTCAAACGTGGATAATTACCAATAGTATCGCAGTATTCCCAATTATAGCCGTTGTACTTGAAGCCCATTTGCTTAAGTTTGTTAACAAGCTCTGCGAACTGCTCACGTGGCAATCTCTTCATTTTTATTGATATGCAATAGTATCCTGGATGGTTAATGGCGTTCTCATCGAACCTATCTAAAATTGCCCTTGCATCATATTTACCTAGAATTCTATTATTAATATCATCAATTAATTTAAGAATACTTTCTTTGAATTCAGCCCTGTTCTTTTCGACCATCATTTTTGTGTTATAATATTGTTTAAAAAGTTCTGGATCGATTTTTTGTAGTCTACGTTCATCAGAAATGCTAAGACCTATTTTTGCGTATGGACTACTAGAAGATTTTTGTATTAATTTTTTAACCATATCTATTAATTCTTTATCAAATTTACTCATTTCTGACGTCCTCCCCGTCAGCTACTCTTCTTGTTGTTGAATATTCTCTTCAACGAGAACCAATGGAATTTTATCTAAACCTAGGAGACGGCATAGGTAATTGTCACACTCCTTGTAACCTACAATTTTGTATTTTTCTGGGTTGTTATTTGCTAAATTAAGAATTTCGTCATAAATACTCTTTGCAATTTCTCTAAGACGATCTTCTACCCTTTCACGAATTGCGTCTACAACTTCATATATTTTATCAGCTATATCGTCTGGTACATCGCCAAACACCTTCTCATAAGCACGTTGAAAAGCACTTGCCATGTCCTGAAAATACCAACATAAAGTGCATGGAAGAGTATCAACGATCATCGCCACAAAAGCACCGATTTCTGGTCTATTACTAAAATCCTCAATATATATGATATCAGGCAATTCGACTACATGACCTTCTAAACCTTCTGGATCCAAGCTATATGAATCGAAACAGTCCTCTAACGCATCGATTATGTGCTTAACTATGGGTTCAACATCATAATTCTTTTTCAAGTAATCAAACAGGTAATCTAGCATATCTTCTTGCATATGATAGTCTTTCAGTGTTTCTAACATACATTTAAAATCATAATCGCACGTAGTAGCTATTAATTGTGCTACTTCGTCTTTCGGGAATTTTTTATAGTTTTTGAAAACATAATCAGAGAAATTAACGCTTATATCATACAATACGTTATCCAGCTCTTTCCTATTTTCTATGCCTAAAATTTTCCTTAGTTTCTTCCTATTATTCAGCACTTCAGTAACACAATTCAAATTGCAATACTCACTTATTTTTAGAAAATATTCGTTTGTATTCATAATTTATCCCCTCTCGTCGAAATGAAATTTTGATAAAAAAGTATTTAAATACATGGGGCTATCCATCCCCGCTGGCGTGGCTTTCCGCCCTGGAAGAGCGAGTGTGCAATAGGATTCTTATTGAAAACCAGCCCTTGCTCATGTGCAATATCATTCTTATTGACTCTTTCTTTTGCTTGTGTGCAGAGCTATTATTAATTGAGGTATATATTTGCTTATGTGCAATAGTGGTATTATTGAGCAACTTAATTGCTTATGTGCAATACAAATATTATTGAATTCTACTATTGCTTATGTGCAAAACGTGTATTATTGAATGCATTCTTTGCTTATGTGCAGGTAGATTGTTATTGACTTACCTCATTGCTTGTGTGCAGTCAACTGATTATTGAAACGATTTCCTGCTAATGTGCAGGTTATTTGTTATTGAACTTTGCTCTTGTTTATCTGCAACGACCACGTTATTAAGCCTTTTGCTTGCTTGTGTGCATTGCTTATCTTATTGAAAGGTATTATTGCTTGTGTGCAGTACATTAATTATTGAAATAGCTGATTGCTTGTGTGCAGTTGCATCGATATTGAGGAGTAGTATTGCTTATGTGCAGGTAAGGGATTATTGAGCTATATGTTTGCTCATGTGCAGTTGATCCTTTATTGAGTGTTTCTCTTGCTAATGTGCGGTCATGAGTTTATTGAATAATGTTATTGCTTGTGTGCAGTTAGATTGTTGTTGAATATGTTTCTTGCTTGTGTGCAATACGCCTCTTACTGAATTCCTGAATTGCTCGTGTGCAATAGGGTTCTTGTTGAAAACCAACCCTTGCTCATGTGCAGTTTTACATTTATTAACGATACCTTTTGCTCATGTGCAAGACGGCGTTTATTGACGTTATCTTTTGCTTATGTGTAAGTTTGCCGTTATTGATCTTTATTTTTGCTTATGTGTATATGACCTCTTATTAATTTTTTCGCTTGCTTATGTGCAGTTTGTATTTTATCAACAATCAGGATTGCTTATGTGCAGTAGGGTGTTTATCGACTATACTTATTGCTTGTGTGCAGTCCAACCGTTATTGAGGTATATATTTGCTTATGTGCAAGAATGGCTTTATTGAGCGTACTTCTTGCTTATGTGCAATATCGTTCTTATTGATTTTTTCCTTATGTATTATTTAATAATCTTTTTCTTCTTAAGCCACGTTGTAACCTCCTCTCTGTTTATACCTAGTTCTTCTATTATCTTTTCAAATTTAGCTTTATATTTTGCAGTCTTCGTGTCAACGTAATAGTCTGTAATTGGCGATTCAATGAAATCTTCGTGCTTCTTGAGGACTTCGTATTCTTTCCCCAACACTACCTTGTAAGCCTCATGTAATGGCACACCTTGCCTATAGTGTAAAGAGATTGCGAAATACTGTGATAATAGTAAGGATATTGCTTTCCTGATAGCAGTCCTCTGTACTCTTAGCTTATTCCAGTCTGGATGCTTAGTTGCGATTTCTTCTTTAAATGATTTTATTATCTTTGCGTAAACACCGCCAGCTAATATGAGGTTGTTAGCTAAAATTCCTAGCAGAAATGTTTTTACTGTTCTGTTATACTTAACGTTTTTCGCTGACGTGCCAATAAGTTTCGTCCCATCGTTAGGGCATAACCACCCTTCCTTCGAGGGAATTGCTGGTTTCCCATTCGAGGACTCACCAGCGTAATAGTAATATCCGCATTTAGAACATGTAAACATTACGGCTAAACCAGCGTACTTCCTGAACTTATTAATGTTATACTGAAACTTTGGTGGATATGCATAAACGATAAGTCTAGCACCGTTAACAGCTCCTATCCCCCTAATAAACACCAGGAAGTTAGTAAATTCAGGGAACTTAGTTACCACCTTGCCTATAAGTCCCTTGGCTATCTCCTCTTGTCTGAGTAGTTCCATGAACCTCTCTATGAGGTCATTAGACGGCGTTTCTTCAACAATTCTCACAGGCTCACCGCATACTGGACATTTATCGCGTTTTTCGTCTTCCTTAAGTAATATCATATGACCGTTCTTGCACGCTGTATATCTCCTTAGGAAGACCCACTTATTGTTCTCTTTTTTTGCCCCTATCCTGTTCCCAAATGCTACTCTAAGTTTTATTATATCATCTCTGAATGCTACCAAATCTCTTAAAGGAACTAAATCTGCCTCGCTCATGCCTCATCACTTCGCAGAAACATATATATTGTATAGCTCTGCATATATTACTTGGACTAGAAATAATGCATCTTTGATATTTCCTGACTTAATCAAGTTATCTAATTCTTTTATGTATTCATTTATCTCATTTATTTTTTCCATTCTAAAACGCCCCCGAAAACACAGGTGTGATAAAATAAACGGCAACCCTCGCCCTTTACGGTAGACCCAAAATCATATTATGAAAAATAATTCTGACAGAATAATATCGATTCATGATAGATAACAGGATTTATATGAGTATTAAGAATTCAGTTGAAGAAAGGGTTTAAGGTGAGGGAGATGGAGTATTACCACGTGACATAGGAAGATGGTAACACCCGGTCTCCCTCACCAAAATAACATTCAACGAATAGGATATAAATTACTTTCCATGCTAAACTTTAAGGGAAAGAAAGGAGATGAGGTAGCAAAAACTCTCATCTCCGCGTGTTTGTGGAACGACTCTGTAGAGAACAAGTCCGGAGCGTATGACGTATCCCCACAGACCGTGAGGAACTACGTAGAGAAACAAGGGATGGAAGTGATTGAAAAGCTCTTGGAAAGAGCTAGGAAAATATCCTTAGAAGTACTGAAGGGAGTAAAGGAGATAGACCTCTCAATAGACTGGACAACCAAGACGTGGTATGGGAAACCAGTGAAAGGGCTCGGGAGTTCAGAGAAGGGAAGCTCGTGGAACTACGCAACTGCAACAACCAAGTATAAGGGGAAAGTACTTTTACTTGCCTTCATTCCGCAAGTGAACGGTATGACTAAGGACGAGATAGTGAAGATCCTCGTGGAGCAAGTCGTCGCCATGGGGTTCAAGGTAAGGTTGATAACCCTTGACGCTGGTTTCTACACAGTTGATGTGCTCAACTTCATTTCACAGTTTAAGTACATAATTGCTGTCCCTGTTGGGGATGTTAAGGTTTATGAGGAGTTTGACGGCGAGTACGAGACGAACAGTAAGAGGCACAGGAGGGATGAGCAGGTCAAGTTCAGGCTCCTCGTGTATAGCAAGGAGAAGGTTAAGAGAAAGAGTCTTGTTTATTTTGCTAGGGCTACTAACCTAGACTTGCCCAAGAGGGAAGTGTTGGATTTGTACAATAAGGTGAGGGGTCCAATAGAGACCTCTTATAGGAACATTAAGGCTTTTCTTCCATTTACTAGTTCTACTAAGTTTGTTTTCCGCACGTTGACCTTCGTTCTGGCAATCATGCTCTACTCCTTATATACCATATTCAAGGGGGAGGTGGGGAGAGAGGAGTTTAGATTATTATTAATTCTTTTATTTCCTGATTTATTCAATCCAGAGAATTTTACATTTAATGTAATTGAAACACTTATTTACACTATAGATTTATTTTTAAGGAGGTGATTTTGGGTCTACCGTTTAGGGCGGGGAGGAGGTCAGTGCAGAATTAGGAGAATCTCGCTTTATAGAAATCTAGAAACGACTCGTATAGCCTTTCAATTTTTTGTCTGTCAGACTGATATTTCCTGAGTGACGCTAATTTCCTCTCAGCCTCAGCTTCCTGAATTTTCTGTTGTAAAGTCTCAATGCCCTCCCTCAGTTGGCTTAACGCCTGCTCTAATATCTCCTTAGCATCGTCGTAGTACAACAGCACCCTAATCGCTTTTACGTAATAATGGTTCGCTATAGTTCTCCTCAATTTCTCAATGAGGAAGGGCGGGATTAAGATAACTCTGCCGTCTCTAAAAGTCACTTTTCCGCTCTCTACGACCTTCGTTAATTCATCGACTATCCTCTTGTTGGCAATGCCAGCATGCTTTATGCCGTTGTCATCTACAGCTATCCAACCCATAGACGTGTTCACAAAACCCTTTCCTATTTCTTCGTACACCGACCTCCTTATAGACTCCAATTTAGATGCTAATGCGTTATTGATTGTAATAACTATGTTAGTGTAGTCTTCCTGTTTATCAACACTTGTCCTTTCCTTTGCTAAAAACTTACTGGGTAAATTGAATTGCAAAAGATAAAGCGGGATATACTGTGATAGCTTGTTCTCTACGTCCCATCGTTCATTTAGCATACTATCTCCCCGATTTAGGATTGGTTAGAAAACACAGATGTGATAACAGACGATAAAAATTGGAGTTAAGAATGATCACTTTCTTGAAATTGTTTAGTGTTTAGGTCGTATTCTAAACGGAATGGTCTGAAGATACGATTATAAGCTTCTCTGATTAATTGAGCTTCTTTAGCTAATAACGCATCATTTTTTTCGTAATATCTATATAGTATCTCCCATGCCTCATTAAAATTATATCCAGCTAAAAGCTTTTGTGAGCGTAGTTGTGATATAATACCTTCTACTTTACTATCGCTTATACGTTTAGTACCTAAAATACCGCGTACTAGTTTAGGTAAGTTTGTATTGGTCGCTACAGTGCCAATATCAGCCACCTCTACGATCACATGATTATAGTTTGTAAAACGAATAACCATAGCGATATATTTTAGTTGAGGTGCAGGTGCTATACCAGGAAAATTAAAACCTAGTTTCGACAAATAAGCGGACGGTAGGAAATCCATATCACTGGGAAAAGGACAAAAATATGTTGGTGAGAAGTATTCAATGTCTTGAATATTGTCTAAGTATACGTATGCGTCATAAGGTGAAATTTTGTTAGATTTGAGAAGCTCTTTGTACGAGCGGATTTTGTATATTTTCATGTCTTTCGTCATGATATGAACTATATATCGTGAATCTTTAACGCCTAGTTCTTGTGCTAGATATTCTGCAATTTTGCGTTCTTCATTTTTAATTTTAAGTAAACTAACATATTCTGCTCTTCTTTCTTTACTTAACTCAGTTGTGTCCCATCGTTCGTTTAGCATAAATATCCACTCTTTATTTTTAAGTAAACTAACATATTCTGCTCTTCTTTCTTTATCAGTGTCCCACCTTTCGTCTAGCATATCCACTCCCGATTAGGAAAAAGAGGATAAATTAAGCGAAAAATGTTAACTCTTTAACCATAATAATTTTTTCATAAAAACGACAATTTTATACACATCTTCACCATCATAATGTACTTCAACTATTAACCTTACTGCAACCTTCTTTTTCTTCCCTGTCCTTTCGTACAGTTGCTTTTCATAAACATCAATATTATCAGTTCCGTTAACCACGTAGAACCCATTTTTCTCCAACATTTCTATGATATCCTGTTTGTTTGCATTTTCGCTCTTAATGTTCAGTACAATTGAAGGAGAGTATAACTCTTTGAAATCTTGCTCCTCATACTTTTCTCCTTCATCTCCTTCGTAATCAATTTCAAATTTATTTTTCCTCTCTAACAGGAATTTTATTATTTTCAACATTACATTAATTTCTTTTTCCATAACTTCTTTTTCCACCTTCATGGATCTCCTCCCCGCTTTTCGGTGCTACCACGCTTCAACAACTTCTAACTTTTCGCCGTTAAGCTGAAACTTAATTGTGAAAATCAACTGATTACCTTCATAGACCTTAACTAAAACATTGCTCTGACCTCCTCCCCGCCCCTAGAAGGGGCGAGGCTTGCCGTTCATTTTGTTAATGCTGGGGGACAAACTCAGAGTTGATTTGGAAGTTCTTCAAAGGATATTAACAACTTGTTAATCAAATTTAAATGTTGACAACTCTCATTATTCTTCCTCCTCCTCATCCCTCCATAATTCTTCTCTTAAATCGTCGTTCTCAGCGAATTCCCTGCATATTTCTTCGTCGAAGTCTATTTCACAATTTTCTTCGTGTATCTTCTTCGCCCTCCTAGTCATTTCTTCTCACCACTTTTCCCCATCTCATCAACCTTTCTGTCTTAACTTTCTCGGGGTCTTCGTCCTCTTCGAACCACACATCAATATATAAGAAACGCTTACGTAACTCCTTAATCTCTTTTTCTTGGTCTTCGCCGACAATTACATAAACAATTGCACCCTCATCATCAGCATGCTTAACTTGGTAGATATAGGGTAGTATTTCCACCATAAGCATTCCGACCTCCTTATACGCTTTGGAATTTAATCGCAAACCCCAATTCATGTGCAATACCTTAATCTGCGGGATTTTCATTCCTCAGCACCTCCATGGATTTGTGCTAAGAACTCTTTCATTTCCTCAAAGCTAATATGGTACTCAAAGAATTTGCTCTTAATTTCGATATCATTTAAGTCAATGATGTATGTTACTTTAAGCGGGCTTCTATATCTTCCTATTTGCACTAAGCCCCATGCGTAAATCTCATCATCCCTTTCTTCAGGCTCTTGTAGGTACAATACGGAAATTGTTAAATATTTCTTCATGTAGAGTGCTGAAACTTCTATGAATTCTTCTAAGTTGGATAGGAAATCCCTAAACATTTCCTTCAATTCTTTTTTGTTCCTTTGTCCTTCCATAGAGCTCATTGGCTCACCCCTTGCTATCACCACATTTGTGGTTTTTTAACTCTTCTTCATTTTCAAAAATTTTGAAGCATTTATGGCAATAAAGCTTCGTATTTGATATAACATTAGCAATATATTTAGTAGATTTCCTTGAATGTAGTACTTTGTCGTTCGACATTAAGACTACGTCATACTTTAAATAGTCTTTAGGGAGCTCGTCGAAATTATGAGCGTTAGAGACTAAGATCTTTATTTTCATTCCTCTCAGCCCCCCTCTCCTGGTAGTACTCTGGTTTATTTTGCCTTTTTATTAGGTTTACATTTACACCGTTCAGCCTTAGATTCCTGAAGATCATTTGTTCAGCAACGTCACAGCTCTTTCCTTGAAAGCCTATGTAGTCTATTTTAGTTTCTGCGTTATTTACAATTATTTTTATTTTCGCCATATTTTACCACCCCAATGCTTGTTGTTGATTATAGATTGTCTCGTCAACATCTAACTCGACCGCCCATCCACTTCTTTCCATCTTTGCATTAACTTTCTTAACTCCTGGTATGCTTGCAACCATCATCGCTGTTTTGATAGTGTTCTGAATAAAGTCTTCTTTGTATTCCCAGAAATCACCAACAATTTGTCCTTCTCTTGTTACTACAAATTGGTATTTTCCTAACTTGAACGCTAGTAGTGCATCATTGACTTGTTGTTGCCTTCCATAATAGTCGGTTGCGATATTACTTTCTATAGCTTCTATTCCTAACATTTTCAGCCCCTTTTCTAAAGTTTTTTTATTAATATTTTTTAAATCAAGCTTTAATTGACTTATATGCGACATTAAGAACCCACCCCGAAAACACAGGTGTGATTGCAAAAAGAAATAACTTAAACCCACCTACTGTCCAGGCTTTGCCGTTGCTCTTTTTGAATCTCTTCGATCACCTCAACCTTGACGTTTGGTAAATTCTTTAGCTGTTCTACTAACTTCTTTTCTTCTTCAAGTCTCTTTTTCACGTCTACTTTGCTCTTAACTTCTTTAGCAATACTTGCTATATCATCAGCCATAAGTTTCCTTCTCTCCAAGAAAGCCCTCAACTTTGCGTCGTTTACAATCTTTTCAATCTCATTCGGTCTTAGCCCTATCATCAACTTTGCTATTTCTTTATAATCGATATTCTCTCTATGCTTTATCGGTCTTACTCTTTCTACGTGGATTTTTACTATTTCTGCAATATCGTCTATGCTTGTCGGTGTTAATACTGGGAATAAGTCGTCAAATCTACCAGGTCTTAAGAAAGCCTCATCAATATCAGAGGCTCTGTTAGTCGTTCCGACGACGATAGCACTTTCCTGACTTGTCATCCATGACAATAGAATGTTTTTTACGCTTCTGTAAACTTCATGTTCACCTTCGCTCCTTTTCGTTGCTATCGCATCAAATTCGTCAAAGAAGATTACAGCGTTAGCTATTTCAGCATACTTAAGTAGCGTCTTTGTTTTCTGCTCACTTTCGCCAACCCATTTACTTAGAAAGTCACCCAAGTCTACTTTGATCATTGGACGAGACAGTGTACCAGCTAACGCCGTGGCAAACCACGTTTTTCCAGTACCTGGTGCACCGAATAGTAATATTCCCTTAGGTGGTCTTACACCGTAATCTTTAGCCAACTCCCTATTTTGCCATATCGCAATCCAGTAATCGTTTATATACTTCTTTAAGAATTTCATCCCACCAACGTCCTCCATTGTGATAGTTGGAGTTATCAATTCCACTCCTAGTTTTCTGAAGAACTCCCTTTTCTCGTTCATTATTGTTTGCTCATCAAACTCTATACCTTTTGGCGTTACTCTCTTTGATAAGTTTATGACGCCTTGTGCTTCCCATAGCGTCAGCCCCTTTATGACATCAACCGATGGTAATTTTACTGGTAATCCGTAGGATTTTTCGTAACTCTGTTTCGCCATATCAAGAAGTTGTTGATAATCCTGCTCTGAAGGCACTGGTTCTATTGTTGGAATGTCGGTGAACTTCCAATAGTAATTATTGCTTATTATCAATATTGGGAATCTTGGTTTTGATGCGTACAACTCAGTATCCGTATGCAATGCAATTATAACATTTTCAATTGCTTCTGCTTGCTTTGAGTTAATTATATACCTCACAATTACAGGTCTCGAAGTCGCTAACTGTTTTATTGCTTCGTATAGATTGTTAGCATCGATCGTTTGCAATGTCGCCTTGCCATTCTCATCGTAACTAATATACTGGAACGTTGTTGGAGCTGGAGGGTAACGCTGTATGTCAAATACAGCTGGCGGTGCTATTGCGACGCTATGAAATTGCGTTAGATCTAATTGTAATAATTGAATATTAACTTCAAAGAGCCTTGCTAGGTCATCAGTTATAACAATGCCCAAATTACTGACCTTACTGTCAATTTTTTTAACAATTTCTTCTAACCAAAACGCCATACTTTTCCCCGCTTTTTAAAAAGAATATTAAGTTGGGAATAATTCAGCAATAACCTTTTGAATGATATCTTCGGAATAGCCGTTTAATTTTAACATTTTCTCTGCGTAACTTTTATCTCTAGATATAGACTTTAATAATTGTAGTGAAACACCATATCTTATACTAATGTCCTTGAGCTTTCTAATATCAATTCCATTATTAGAAGATTTTATCCAAGGATATTTCCACCAGTCTTTATCATCGTTATATTTCTGCAATAGCTCTTGCGGTACGCTGACGTATCTAGATTGCATTTTAAGGTAATGAGCAAGCCATGAAGATGGCACCTCGCCATTAGTAGGTAGATAATTGCTAATTACTACTTTATAATAATAGGAATATTTATCAATGGCAAAAAGATAGCTGTCGAAATAGCTGTTACTAAAGAAATTAACTAACGTGAATTTTTTGAAAGGAATATTGATATTTGCAATAGCGTTAAGGAATTGTGCTGGCGTTATTAATGTCACATCATTATGAAAACTTCCGTCATAAATTTTGTGCTGAATCTTATTCGCTTTTAATGAAAGAATTACAACTTCGAATTGCTTCGTTGTAGCAACCACTAAGAAAGGCGTAAAACCCTCTATTTTTCCGATAAACGTGATGACACTGATAAACCTACTAGAAATAATCTGATTAGCGTCTAATCCTAGTACGTCACATAATTTCGCTAAATCGTCCGCAGATAGTATGTTTAATGAATATAACATCCTTAATGATGCAACTAAAGGATTTTCTGAAACGTCAAACCTTGCGATAATTTCACTCATTTTTATCACCTTATCATATAATTATAAACTTCCTTTTCTGTACGTTGAAAATCCATTTCTGTCCTAGCGATACTATACTTATTAGTGATAACAAATCAGACGGCATCCCTGAAACATGCATACTATATTGCTGGAATATCACTGAAAATCTTTTTAGAATACTGGCAAAATTAGTTGGCGTTATTTCGTCTGGAAGAATTATTAATTCTTTATCGGTTGATGCAATAAAATCGACCACTTTTTTGGCAACTGAAAATCTTGGATTGCTGATAACACTTTCTGTTGTCGCTACATATCTAATGGAATTATTAAATTGTTTAAATAATAAAATCGCTGAAATAGTCGCTTGAACCCCAAAAACTCCGATTACCCCTAATGGCTTTATTGGTATAGGTATTATTTGCTCGTAGTAGATAGGTGTATTTATCTCCTCAAAGTGATTCAAGATATAATTGATAGATATATCGTCTACCTTTGCTGAATAAAGATCACTTAAATCCAAATTAACTTGTGCGGACATGGGAATCCCCGAGTGAACTACCCCGCCCTAACGGACGGGGCATCCCCATCTCGCGATGAGGATTTCCTGCTTCTCAGAGCGACCTCGATCCCCCTTCACCCACAGCGGAGGTTCCATCGAACGGAACCGTTCTGTAATGCCCCGTGTGGAAGAGGGGTTACGGAGGGTCACTCTCCACAGGCGTAAGTTCCCCCAGTCCCGAGGGTACGACCTCAGCTCTTACAGCCAGAGGTCTGTGTACATCTATTTTTTGATAACTATAAAAGGTTTCTGTAAGGGGGCTATCCATCCCCCATCTTACGGAGGGGGACTTCCGCCCCCTTAACCCCCAAAAGTTAAAAACTGACCTCCTGAGAAAAAATTTATGATTTAGGATAAAATAGTATTACAAGCTCTAGTAATTTAAAAGTCACATAAAAAATCAACATAGCCATAAAAATTACTACAAAAAGGATTAGATGCGTAACTAACGGAAAAAGGTGAAATGAAGAAAAAATAACATACAATGTGAAAGAAATATAAAAAGAATAAGCTATAATTTTTGTATATTTTACAATTAATTTGAGTTGGTTCGCTTTCTTCTCACGCATAAAGAACTCCCCGATTTAAAATATGAGGTTATCTTTCAATCAACATTTTGACATACTCGTCAAGCTTCTTAAAATAACTCTCAGCGTCATTGAACGTCATTTTTAATACATCGGTACCATCGGGAGCAATGATGTCTATCCTCTTTTTTTCGGGTATCGTGTACAATGTACCTAGTTCTAAACGACCGAGCTGACTCCTCCCCGTCCATAAAGTGATTGCCATTCTTTGTTATGAGGAAAAAGGACATAGACTTAAAATAATCTGTTATTTATGTTTAATATCTTTTTTAAGACGCTTGCCAATAAGATATTCTACAGCTATTAGCACTATGCCCATAATTGTCATCAATATACTTGTGTGAACGATATCCATTAAGCAATTAAGTCGGTTGTTAAACCACAAGTGCATGGTTTCATTATAGCCTTGTCCTAGCCATAGTAACGCTGGATTTTGCGACGCATTTTCGTAGTATTTCGCCAGATTATAAGTGCATCTCCAACCGATGTAACTGATAATGGCTATAGTTATTCCAGTTACGATTAATAACACACCAATAACCACTAACGTTGTACTAAACTTCATTTTCGACCCCGATTTTTTAAAAAGAAAAGGAAGAAGATTAACTTGAGTGCTGAATTATCCATTCATCTAAAACTTTTATCTCCTTTATTAGCTTTATACCTTCATACAACGTCACTCTGAATTTTTCCCCCTCTTTCGAGGGGGCTAATATCACTGCCCTGTTAGGATATTGTGACGCCTTCTGTTCTGCATCTTGTTTATTTTCAAAAACACCTAGCGATTTCATTACAAATGTTATGAGCACTTTCTTGTTTTGCAATAATTGAATTTGTAGATTTATTGGCAAAACGCCAATTATAGCGTCATATGGTTGAATGAATTGCTTAAGCTGATTCTGGTCAGTTGGAAGCTCTGGCTTTATGTCAATTTGATTGCATATACTTTCTACATCTTCCTGTTGTATTTGCGTAAGTTGATGTCTGCTTATCACTAAACATGAATTATATTTTTGAATTTTGTCTTGAACTTGTGATTTAACTTGCGGAACTTCTGCCATGGGGAAACCCCCGATTTAAAAAAGATTGAAAAATTCTAACTATACCTATTAATTGTCGTATCTTTTATTTTTATCACATCACCGCCTTCAGACTGGATAACCGAAACCCCTAAAAATTTCTTGCTGTATTCAATTAAAAAATAAACGCCTTTATGTCTTTTCATATATATTTCAGCCCTTTCAATCGATTTAAATTTTTTGACGTTCTGATTTTCATCTATTAATAGACATACCATTACGAACCCCGAAAAAAAGAAAAGAAAATGACTTAAGATCCCCTCGGGTAGCCACCCCGCTCGGTCAGCCCTCTTCGGGCATACCGAGCCACCACGGGGAGCCTTAGGAGGGAGCCATCGGGGTGTGGCATCCCCTCCTGCATCACTCCCCTTCGGCTCAGGGCTTCGCCCAGCGGGATGGGGCATCCCGCTTCCCCCGTGGGCTCTTTTTGCCCACGGTTTCATCGAGCAGACCCCCGAGGGTTGGGGAGGTATTTGCATTGTCCCCCCTCCCCTGGGGCACTAGGGATGTTAGTTTTGCTGTGCCCTACCCCCCTTAGGCTTTTCGGGGGGTTAGGCTAAAGAAGTAAGCTTACCCCGTCCCCACCCCCGCACGGCAAGCGGGGGCTGGAAACGAAGTGCGGGGGTTGCGGGCAACCGTCCACCACAGCCGATGGGGCGGTGGGGGGGACGGTCACCCTACCCTCCCGCTCTTTGTCCTGGGGACGCCACTCCCCAGGACAGCACATTGAGGGGTCTTACCGCCCTACCCCTCCAAGGGGGGCACGTAAAATTCCGCCCTAGGGGCGTGCCCTACCCCTAGGGGGTTTGTGGCTGTTATCTCCTTACATTTTCCAATTCACAATTATCTTATTTTCACAAGCCTTTAAAAAAGCATTGTCAAAGAAATTTAACAGAAAATTTTAAAAAGTAATTTTGACGTACTTTTTCACTTCAAAAGTAGCCTCAGATTTATGAATAAAAAAATATATTACTTTTAGCCAGGGTACGAAAAAGAGCATGAAAACACAGCTGTGATTAGCAGGTAGAAAAATTATTGACTTCCTGAAGTGGGGTTTGTCGTTTGTTTAAACAAACTTAATATATATCCTCTTTCACGCATGATTTGTCTAAGTTTCTCTTTAATTTCATGTATCTTCTCATCTGCAGGATCGCCGTACCATGCGAAACCACGCTCAAATCCAAATACATAGCATGCGACATGATTTCCTCTTATAGTTAGCCTATAGAAAGGTACTCCTGGTATTTCTCTGAGTTCTTTCCCTTCACGAGTAACCGCAAACCCTCCTTCTTTTGGTATCTGTTTCACTAGCTCTTTAACGTCGTTATCTTCTGGTAAGTCTCCTTCCTTAATCTTAACTAAGAAATTATTGGAAACAGAGATATTAGGCGATATATACTTCCTTATCGCTTCCGCTATAACGCTCGCAATGAAACGAATGATGCCAAAATCTGCAAAAAGTTGTGTTTCGTAACCTGGGTCTATAATATCGTAGTGTAATCGTAGTGTCGCACCTATTTTGTTTTCGTTATCTAAAACGTACTTTAGAATAATTATGCTTCCTTTTGCTTCAATCGTGAAGTTCTTGCTATTAAAAAGTTTATTAAACCGTTCTATATAACTCTTGGTATCTGTATAAAAGGTAATGACATCGTTATTGACTGCATACTTCTTCATGTAGTCTGCAAGGTCAGAGTTTACGAAAGTGTAGAACGCTTTCTTAATTTCCTCAGTAGAAGGTGTAGGGACTTCAAGTGTAGAGTCTCTTTGCATTCTGAGGGTTAAAATTACAATTATTTTTTCGTTCATCTTTTTTCACCTGAGACCCCTTTCGTAAAGGCGGGAGTTAAGCATAGATATGAATCAAAGTTAAAAAAGATTGGGGATGTTTCACGCATAAGCGTGGGTATATTATCCACGCCTACTCCTCCTTTGAAGTTGTGGATATTAATTACCCTAGTCATCACCACTTCCCCTCCAAAACCTCTTTGGGAAATACTTCCTCCCTAGAGAATAACCTGAAATAAGGCTTAACCATTTCATAGAATATCTCTTCTCTCTCCTTCTCGGATAGTCCTACTCTCTTTAGCAGTATATCAATTGTATTATACCATAGTAGGGAAGCTTGCTTGTAGATTGACTCCATGTTACGCCATATTTCATAAACCTTTTCGGCGTCTTTCTCGGTAAGCTTTCCCTCGTCTACTAACTTCTTAAACGAAGGCATTGCTTCATAAAGAGAATCTAAATCAGCTTTAGGAGTGTAAATTTCAATCCTAGTTGGAGGTGCTTCCTCATCTTTTTCGTTAAACTCCCCAGTTAACTGCTTTTCTTTCTCTTCCTCTATAGCCTTCTTCCACTCTCCTACAAAGTCGTATTCATCATTACTTTCGCTATCCTCTCTGTCAATAGTTTCAATCTCCTCTCCTCTGTCCTCCTCTCCTTCGTCTTCTTCCTCATCTTTTGCCCTGGGCTTACTACCTTTAGCTTTCTTTAGTTTCTCCTCTGTCTTGATTTTGTTGATAGCCTGGCTTACTGCCATTTTATGATCCAAAATTAGTTGAAGTAGATCGTCTCTCTCCAGGACTTTCCTACCGTCTTTATCGGTGACTAATTTAGATAGTTCTGGCTTAGGGATGCGTTTGTCCAGGTCTAGTAAGTTCTTTTCTTTTAATAATCGATAAATATCGTAAGCCTTTCTGATACCTATTTTACCTTTCTTTTCGTCCCCGATATATTGAATTAACCATGGAGTTTCCTTCTTAACTTGAAGATACTGCCTAATGGTATCTTCATTTATCTGAACGTCTGGTGCTAATCTTTTCAATTCCTCCTTTATCTCTCTAGATTCTTGTTTTGTTGAAATTTTATCAGTATCTACTGGTAAAATGCGATGAGGGGTCATCGCATTTTGTTCATCTATATTATCTTTTTTCAGTCTCTTTTCTTCCTTTATCTCTCTAGATTCTTGTTTTGTTGAAATTTTATCAGTATCTACTGGTAAAATTTGGGGAGCCCTCCCCAAATTTTGTTCATCTATATTATCTTTTTTCAGTCTCTTTTTCATTTCATGAATTTTATCAATTAGTAATACTAGTTCATCTTTAGTTAAGTGTCTCCTCTTTAAGTTCAGGCTTGCAATAATATCAAGTTCATCTTCTCTCCCGCTTGTCTCGTAGACCTCAACTGGGATTTCTGTTATTCCTAATTCTCTAGCAATTTTGAGTCTCGTATACCCGTCTAATAATTCTCCGTTCTTATTTACGATAACTGGAAATAGAAATCCCTGGTCTTTTATAGCCCTCTTTAATTCCTCATATTGGTTATTCTCTGGGATAAGGGATTTGTACTCCTCAACTTCCTTAATATCATTAATGTTTAATTTAGTCCTAACGATGAACCTAGCCATTATGCAGACACCAGCTCCTTTAATTGTTTCAAATATTCCCTTCCTTTCTCCGTAATTCTGTACTTATCATTCCTTCCTTCTCCAACTTTTTGTATTAGCCCATCTAACTGCAACCTGGTTAATGCTCTCCATAGTTTGTTCCTGTCCAGCTTCGTTCTTTCCCTTAATTCTGTGAATGACTTTTCTCCTTTCTCTATTTCCTTTAATACTTCTAAGTAATGTATAGGGTATAGATTTTTTGACATCTCGATATTCGATACATTTTTGTTACTTATAAACTTATCTCTTTTTATCAATTCGATATAGGAGACATAATATTAAAAGAGGACTTTTCAATAATCGAAACATGAGTAAAAAATTCGAAACTTATGCAGAGGAATTTTTCTCCGCTCATGAAAGAATGCTAATTGCGTTATGTGAAGAGGATGGAATAACGGTTAGGGAATTAATAAATAGGTCAAAAATCAGTTCTTCAGCTTATCGTTCTCCTTTAGATTTCCTAATAAAGATAGGTTTAGTTAAAATAGAGAAAGGCGGAGAGAAGAAGATGATAGTTAAGCTAACCAATAACGGTAGAGAAATTTGTAAGAAGCTTCAGGAACTTTATGAGATATTGAAAAATATGAAACCTACAATAGAAATCTACCGTTTGTCCCTACACTTTCATTTCACTCATTAATTCATGATCGAGTGTAGGGACTTAGTAGGTGGGGCATGAGACTCCAACGGCATAAGGCTCACATCTCTTCTCCCACATCGGCGTGAGAGATCATTATTTATCAACAAAAATTCGTTATAAACAAACAAAAAGATTTCTATTAACGTGAAAGAGTATTCAGCCCAGAAAGTTAAATTATGAGTATCTGTTTTTGTTGTTTTCCGCTTACTGGCGTGGATGTATTGTTTTGTGCGTTTATAATCACAGGTGTGTTTTCGCTGTTGTTATTGTTATTATTGTTGTTATTTTTAGGTGGAGGTGTTGGGGTAGGAGTTGGTGGGGATATCGTTGTGGTGGTTTGCGGTGGTTGTGGTGTTGGCTGAGTACTGACTTGCGGTATCGTTGTAGATACTGACGATGGTGGGCTGGTATAGCTTACACTACTATTAACGTTAATTGGATAGATCTGCAGTTTGAACTTTCTCCTAAGCCTTATAGGTATACTGTTAACATCGTTAATTATATTGCTGAATTGATCGTTAACGAGGACTGAAATATCCGAATCGTAAATATAGTCGTCGATATACGAAATTAACTGGGCTACTGTTAAGTTAGTTACGTTCTCCGTTAAAATTCCGTACTTCTGCAGTATTGTTGTTATTTGTGAGATTATGGTACTGTCTTCAATTTCAAGCTTGTTTAATTTGATGAGCACTTGCCTGATGAAGAATAAGAGGTCTAACTTTGTGCTTATATTTATATCCTCCAGGTTGATGGGTATATTCTTTATTGAGATTTCGCTGAGCACATTAGACAGAGTTGTAACATCGGTGCTATTGACATAAGATTCTATGCTCTTTACGTCTACGCCTAAATTAGATGCTATCTGAGTTATTTTTTCTGTTTTTATTTCGTTCAACGCATTAGTTAAGAATTCTAATAGATCCTTAGCTACGTCGTTATACGTCATTCCTTTTAATTTATCTATTGCCTCTTCTATTTTTCCTTCATCTATGTCCTTAAATACCTCTTTAAAGTCTGATAAAGTCTTTATGTCCTTTATAACATCGTCTAGGGAAACGTTTACACCGTTCAGGAAATCTTCTAGACTATTGAGGTGGAGAGCTCTAAAGTCGTCCTCAAAGTCCTCAAGGTAGCTCCTCAGCCGTGCCATTATTTGGTCTTTTACGAAATCCTCTACGTCAAAATTGTTGTCCTGTGCAAGTCTATCTACAGCGTCATTGAATATCTGGTATATGGCGTTTGGGTCTTTCTCGTCTAAAATCTCCAGGGCGTCTAAATACTTCTCCATTATTTTCCCTACTTCCTCTTCTAGACTCTCATATACTTTGATACTGTTCTCTGTTGCACTTGGTAGCTTGAGCTGTGCAGATAGTTCTCCTTCCTTAATATTTATACCTAAATTGTCTACTAACTCGTTCTTTGAAAGGTCTCCAGTTAAATATTTCTCAAGAAGAGAAACAACTTCACTATTATCGCTCTTAAACGCTTCAACTAAGAATTTTTGTAACGCTTCATCGTTAGCTAGACTTTCTATTCTGGACTTTAGAGGAACTTCGCCATCCTCCTCCATTTTCTCTATTAGCTTAGTATATAGGTTATCTAATATCTCTGCATCTTTTCCTTCGAGCTTTATCAATTGCCTCAGGGATGTTAAGTCATCTCCGTATATCTTTACATCATTTAACAACTGAAATAGACTTATATTTCCTTCCAGGTACTTCATGAAGAGTTCGGGATCTATATTCTCCATATCTGTTACAGCATCCTTGAACTTTTCAAATTTAGTAAGGAGATCGTTAATATCATGTAGTGCGTCCAACTTGTTTGGCGTGTTCTTAATGTCATCAACGACTTTCATAAACGCTTTACCTAAATCTGAAGGTAGGTTGTCTGCATTGAGCTTAAGCTTATCGAAAGCTTCATCATATACTTTGCTTATTAAATCGTCTATTGTAACCTTGCCGTCAAGATAGTCACTTACCAAGTCGCTTATATCGTTAATGTCAAGTTTTTTCATAACAGATAGTAAGTCCGTATTAAGGCTGAGCTTTTTGATCGCATTTGCAAGGTCGCCCAGACGCTTATATACATCGTTCAAGTTTTTGCTTAGGTCTTTAAGAGATGATAAATATGAATCCAAGTCGTCCAGATCACCGCTAAGAGAATCTGCCAATTTCGGATCCGATTTAATCGCATCGATAAGTAAACCTTTAACACGTTCTATACTGTCAATCAAGTTAGTAAATAATTGCTCATGCCCAAAGTTCCCTTCTATCTTACCTAAAATATCCTTCATTTCATCCTCAAACTTTGTTCCTTCTAGTTTGCCTGCAACGTCTTTTAACGTACTTAATACTCCGTTAAGGTCGTCGGATGATGTATATATAAGTGAGTTTATTTCGCTCTGTAAGTTCTGCAATTTAGATAATATTATCCTAGAAACGCTGTCTGGTAGTTCAACTCCCTTCTCCTCATATAGATTCTGTAATGTTGTGTATTTGTCCGTAACAATTTTAGCAATATCGTCCTTGAGGACTGGTATCATATCGCCTATTCCCTGTACTACCTCGCTGTAAATTACCTTGCCGTTCTCGATATTTGCAGTTACGACTTTAGCACCCTGAGTTTCTCTTATGAGGTTTGCTTGCCTCGTTATTATTTCTCCTGGAGAGGTCATAGAAGGAGGTTTAACCAACGCTTGGGATTCTGGTGTTGTCACGCCAATTTCTCCTTTATTATTTATAATAATCTTAGAAGATACTTCTCCTTCTCCAGTAGACTCATTTATTTTACCTATAAGTGTAGCCTCCTTTTCTCCAGTTTCATATGTTAGGAAGTCCTTTATCTCGCTTACATCGAGGGATTTTACGGAAATCAGCTCCTTATTTGGTATAATTTCCTTCTCTAACTGCAATATCTTTAGTTCTGTTGGGCTTATTTGTAAATCATCGGTGCTTAGCTTTACTTCCTTTGGCTCTGCGAGCTTAGTGCTTGAGATTTTATCTATTACAGATTTGAATTTAGCATCAAATTCGTCGAACTTTGTTGTTATGTCTTTGGCAAAGTCAGTCTTTGTGAGGTCGGTAGTGAGATTATCGAACTTAGCTTTAATGTCATCAAAGGCTGTCTTGATGTCTTGAACTACTGTGTTATTCTTTATATCGTCTTTTACCGAATCTTCAACGGATTTTATAAGCGTATCAACCTTAGCCCCTATGTCAGTTACTGCGTCGTCACCTACGTCCTCAATATCCGTTGCTAATTTTGTTGTAAGCGGTGATACTCTGCTAGCTAATGCCCTACTTATTCCTATTCCTCCTAGTATACCAGTCACTATCATAGCTATAGATTCTGGGGTTAGGAGTGCATGAAGGAGGTCACTTGCTATCTGGATCGGGTTGCTTACTCCTTGTAGATATAGATCTTGTATGCTAGCGATTATTGATAAAGCACCTGCAATATCTACAGCTACATCAAGACCTGGGACTAGTTGTGCAACTACGAATAACGCCCCTATTACTACTCCAGCTATTATCTGACCAAGTAAGCCAGGGATATGTGAGGTGATGAAATTGCTGAGGTCGTTCATTGCGTCATTAAACGCAGTACCTACAATACTTGCAAGGTTTGCAACTACATTCTCTACTGTATCGCTTATTGCGTTTCCAATGTCTGAAAGTATGTTCGACGAATTCGTGTTCTGATATGTCAGTGATTCATACTCATTCTTTGCGTTTGTGTATATACTGTTAAGTTTATTGTACATATCACAAAGACAATTAGGGACGCTCTGTCCTAGCTGTGCATAAATGTTCTTTATGCAGTTTATACAATTCATAGCTTTCTGCGACAGATTCATTAAATTAGAAGTAAGCGACTCTGCAGGCTGTGGAGTAGTATATTGCGAATTTATTTGATTCATTAAATTCTGCAAATTATTCATCCTATTCTGCAAATTATTCAGCAGATTTACTTGGTTATTGAGCTTCTGAATCTCGCTACATAACTGGCTTACGTCCCCTCCTATGTTCTTGAAGTATGGAACTGCGTTTTTGAAGCAGTTTTCTGCGTTTTGTAAGTACGAAACCACGGTAGGAATTGAACTGTGCGAGCATTGTGCTGAATCTAAATAAGCTACTGCAGTCAAGTAGTAAGATAACGCTGTAATTAAACAATTCAGTTTATTTCCGTAGTTCTGCATAAAAATTTGTTGTATATCCCCGTTCATTCCAGATACTAATGAATTCAGCTTACTCTGTACTGGCTCTAGGTATTTATTTATTATCTGTTGGCGTGGGTTCCCGCTTTTTACCAGGTTATATCCTTCGGATTGACTGAAAGGAACGTTCTGCATGTAGCTATTTAACGTGTTAATTATGTAGTTCAATTCACTGTGATGAGAATGCATATACGAATAGAATTCGTAGAGGTAGTACAAGTGATGATTAAAATCGCTCAGGCAGTGAGCTAATTTTTGTACGCACTGCTCTATCTGATTATTGTCAATCTTATTATTACATAAGCAATCTATAGCCTTACTTACAAGGTCATTTGCGGTTTTATAAATAGAAGCAAGTCCTTCGAAGCTTTGAGTGGTATTAGTATTGCAAAGTTCGTTGTATGCTTGTGCTAAATACGAATAAGCCTTACCTACTACAGTGTAATATTGTGCGTATTGTGAAAGCTGTTCGGATGCAGAAGATAAAGACTGGACTTGAGAAGCGATAGCTGATGCTTGACTATATAATGAAGATACCCTCGTGAAGATAGTAGATATTGATTGATAATAATTTGCAGTATTTGCATAAGTAGAGTTTGATTGTGGTGGTTGCGGTAGATTATTAAGCATATCTTGTGCTTCGGCTTCTAATTGCTCTATTTCTTGGAGTGCATTTAGAGTTGTGCAGACACATTGTGCGGTTTGCGTAAGTGAAGGTACTGCTTGGGCTACTTGTTGTGAAACAGTTCCAGATGTTTCATATGTTACATTCGTATACTTAGCTACTTGTTCTTTAAGCTGTTCTATAGTTTTTATTGCTTCATTAGGATCACTTTGAGAAACTGTGCTGTTAAGCTCATTAACTACATTATTAAGTGTCGTATACCCGTCCGCTAATATTGACGCTATCTGATAAGCGTCATTATAATCTCCTATGTCAATAGGTTGGGAATTGAGTGCCTGAAGGTACTGGTTAGCAGTAGATAGTTGCGGTATTACATAAGCTAGGGCTTTCTTAAGAGAAGTGAAGTAAGAGCTTGCCTCTGCAAGAGAGTTTATCTGACCAACGTTAAGACCTTGCATAGCATTATTCGCAACTGCGATATGATAAGACGCACCTGCCATGTTCCACATCAGTTTTATTGCACATTCACAACATTCATTAACGTCAGGAGGAATTGGCGGGGGTGTATAGGATGAAGGATTGGTCTGTGCAGTTTCCATTTCTGCTCTTCCGACATGCTTACCTATGTTTCCAGTTTCTATTTCAAACAACGATTGCAACGCAGACGTAAGGATATCGTATGCCCTCTGATAGTTTCCGCTCTGCATGCAATCTTCTGCTTGTGCTACTGCGTCGTATGCCTTGGACAACTTGCCATATATTTTTGCATAATCTTTAGATACGAGCTTCTCTAGGCTCTCCACAATATTACAATAGCATTCTAATGACTGCTGTAATGAAGATACGTCCACACCTAGAGATTGACCGATTGAGATAGCTGACTTAAGTGTGGATATTGCGTTAGATAATACTGAAATATTATTCTTTATGTTCTTCTCGTTATCACTAAACCAACTAGACAACTCTGCATAGTATTGTGCCACTTGCTGTGCAGTTGGGTTATCAGGTGGAGTTGGCATATCTGGTAGGTTGATAAACTTAGCTAAGCATGAGTATGCGTTGGATAATGCAGAATAGAACTGTGCATAATTTGGATTATTGAGGCTTTCTAATTGTTTTAACGCATTACAATAGCATTCTAATGACTGCTGTAATGAAGATACGTCCACACCTAGAGATTGACCGATTGAGATAGCTGACTTAAGTGTAGATATTGCATTCGATAATACTGAAATGTTGTTCTTTATATTGTTCTCATTCTCACTAAACCAACTCGATAACTCTGCATAATACTGTGCTAGTTCTTCGAAACAAGGATTATTGTGCAACGGAATAGCCTGCGATTTTTCTATTTCGGGTGGCTTAGGGGCTTTCGGAATATTTACATACTGAGCAAGAAAATTATAAACTTCAGAAAGGGCAGAATAGAACTGAGAGAACTCTGGTGCTTCTTTATAAATTTCTTTATATTGAGAGAGTACAGATGTAAGCTTACTTATATTTGCCCCAGCCTGTTGAAAATTCGCTATTGCATTGTTAATCTTCTGTATATTCTCTTTAGCAATCTCTTTTACTTGTTGATAATACGATGCTAATTCTGAATAGTATTGCACTAAGGTTGTGAGAGAGGGGTTTGATGGGAGTTGTGGTAATTGTGGGAAATTTTGGATTTGAGCAAGGTTAGAGTAAGCGGTAGATAACAGTTGAAATACTAAAGGATTAACTTTTACAAAAGACCTTAGTCCTGATAACGCATTTTCATAATTAGACAAGTATTGGTTTAATGTCTGCACTAAGTTATCGTTTTTTAAATTCTCTGCTAATTTTATGGTATTTTTTAGAATACTTACTACTTTCTTCAGAAGTTTAATATCACTAGAGGCTACTGGCTCGTACTTATAATAGTATTTATATAGAGAGCCGTAATACTGTGCTAATATTCTATCTACTTCACCCTGAGGAATCGAAGGAGGTGGAGACGGGGGGTTAGGTATTGATTGATAATCATTAAGCAGATTGTCTACGGTGTTGATGTTATTAAGCACCGTGTTTGTTACTGCTTCACTCATATGGGTTGGACGTATTGTATACTTAAAAAGATTTTGTAGCTGACTTCCTCCTCGTCCTGAAGGTCGAGGGTTCCGTCACTTAGTCCACTTTATTTGCAATTTTTTGTAATAATGCAAACAAATATCGTTATAAACACGGGTAGGGTTGGCTTTCCACTCACTTTCACTTGAACACCACTCAAATGCTTTTTGTATGCAATTATAATCACCATTGCATCTCTTAAGGCGTTTAATATATACGTGTTTAAAAGCAAAACTGCTTGTGTTCACTAAAAGCAAAGACGTTAAAAATAAGATATAAAACGAAGCTAATGTGAGATCCCTTAAATCCCTTAGGAGATCCTTTAGAGAGTTTAGCTTACCCATATAGAAAAATAGAACAGCCACATTTAAACTTGTTTCTGCAAACACAGCTGTGATAATCGAACAGTAAACATTCGTTCTTTCAAGCGTTCTATTTTTAAGCAAAAATGCAGGAATAAAACTCATGGAAACGTTATTAATAACTGAAAAGGTCACCGTATTAGCAGACGGTGACCAGGTAGTTTTTAAAATAAAAACTAGTGGGGGTTATTATAAGTACGTGAGGAGAAACGTAGCAGATATAAAGAGAATAATACCTCTAGGTGACGACGTGATGGTGGTGTTTAATGATGGTAGAGAAAGAAGAGCAACAGATCTTTAGGCATTACGAATGTAAAGCTGATGAGTGCGAAATAGCAATTAGAATAACGAAAGGAAAGCGTGTTGGCTTAAGCTTTGTAGTAGATGATGAAATAACAAATTATACATATTATAATATAATGAAAACTGATTATGGATACGCAATATCGTTCTCAAAACCCGTATATAAAGCTAAGTTAGGAAGGAAAAAGGACAGCGTAATAATAACAGCGGTAATTGAAAAGGGATTTTACATAATAACTTTTGATAAAGAAAGAAAAATAATACATCTTCACAAGGTTAGTTGATTAGCCAGAAAGCTTTCTTAATATTTCGACGGCGTCTTTTTCCTGAGTATATTGTACAATTCTTTTGAGATCTTTATGACCCGTTATCTTCGCAATAATTGCTGGGTCTGTGCCATTTTTTGCCAAGAAGGAGACCAGTGCATATCGTAGCGAATGTGTGTTACACTTCAAGTACTTGAGTGCGAACATCCTTATCCTCGCTTCTAGTTTATCATCAGCAATTGTCAGTATCGATTTGTAGGCTAGTCTGTTCCTGATGACGTCGGGAATAATGAAGAATCTCGTATTACCGTGCTTTTCTGCTTTTAGTTGGAACTCCCTTTGCCCAGACTCTACGAAAGTCTTGAATGCCTTGATTGCCTCACCTATCCTAGCCCCGTTGGCTAGTTGTATGAAAAGTATCGCGACGTAGACCTCATAGGGCATGAGATTCATATCAAACAGTTGTTTGTATGCAGACATGAGTACCTTCTTAGCTTCGAGAAAGTCAACCGAATAGTCCCAGGTATGCTCTATCTTCTTTTTCCCCAAGGGCTTTAGGATCTTCTTAAGTACCTCGGTCTCCTCTCTCTTTCCTTTCTTCTTCTCCTCCTTTAGCCCTAGTTTTACTGCAATAAGGTCTACAACGTCAGTCCATCCTTTTTCTCTCGCTTCTTTAAGGTACTCTAAGAGCTTAGGTGAGTTATCTGGAAGGTTCTGAATAATTTGCTTAAGCTCATCCTTGTCCATTTTCACTCATCCTCATAGAGATCCTCCATGTCCTCTTCCAAATCCTCCATTTCTTGTTCTTCTTCATAAATTTCGCATATATCACCACATATTTCCGAAGGACAATTTTCATGACTTGCTTTCCTGCATATCTCGTCGACTTCTTCCTCTATTTTTTCTATCTCTTCCCAATCTTCTTCCACTTTCACCATCACCTCGTCAGAGTTACGCCTTGTTGTCCTTGGTATTTGCCATGGTAGGGGTTCTCAACTGGTGTTAATGTCCTGGCGAAAATAAGGTGAAGGAATCTAGTCCCCCTCTTTATCTTTACTGGAAAGGCTGAACCTAGTACTTCTATTGTGAGCTGACCTTCAAAGCCTGCATCTACTATTGTAGGTGGTACAAAAAGACCTAGCCTGGCAAAAGATGACCTCAAGTTGACAAAAGCCATTACGTCGTTCGGCAGTTTAACGTATTCCTCAGTAACTAGCAGTACGTGTTCGTTAGGGTAAATGATGAATTCATCGCCTTTCTCTATCTCGTAAAATGAACGCGGATCTTTTCCATCTTCATATATTTCGTCAGTCTTCTTAAAGCGGGCTATCTCTCCGCCCACTCTTAAATCGACCCCGTTCTCTCTTATAGTATCTTGAGTAAGAGGAGAAATTACTATCCAACCCTTTTCTAGGTAATATTTTAAATCTCTATCTCCAAGAATCATGGATGGGTCACCACGAGGTCTACAGCGACCACCCCTCATCATAACGCTTAACGTACTCAACCAGACGTTTGAACTGCATAAATTCGTAGACTTTGCACGTACCGTCCTTAAGTTTCACTATAACTCTACTGTCTAGGTTTTGTGACAGCAACATTTTGCACAGTACCTCGTTATCGTATCTTCCTATTTCCTTCATTATTGGTTCCACTACCTCAAATTTTAGGTTACGGTTTCTAATCTCCTCTAGAAGTTTCATCTTCACGCTTTCTGGGACTACTGGAATTAACAGGACTCTTTCATATATTTCATGATTTAAGTTCTTTATCTCAGAAAGAAAGTCCTCAACATTGTATATTCCTTTATTATATATACTAATGTAATATCCAGCATCTTTCAATAACTTCTCCTGAACTGGTAACATTTTCTCCTTTGAAACCCATACTGCGACCTTCATTTGTGAACCACCTCAATAATAACTATTTCGAATTTGTTGGGGTCTATTCTGTCTTTATGAAGCTTTTCGGCTTCATACATCCACTCTTCAACACTTTGAAATCCGCTATAATCTGCATACTCACTTAGTGAAAAAGGTGTGACAGGGGCTATTGCAATAACCTTACCATAAAATCTCCTATCTCCAACTTTCATTACGACCCTCTGACCTAACCTGTAATATCCAGACTTCCTGATTGTCGCGACTACTTTAGCACCATTCAAAATGTATTTTTGCACCACAGATGAATTGAAAATCATGGATGGGTCACCTCGCTTATGAAAGGCTTTACTTCTATTTGATCTGTGAATATTCTCCATAAGAAGTCGTCTAGATAAAGAGATCCGCATCCTCCCTCTGTCTCTAGACATTTTAAACGTACTACAGAAAGATACCAAGGATCCTTGAATATTACGTCAAAATCGCCGATGTACCCCACATAACCGTTATATAGTATAATTCTCAGCTTCTGTAATCCCTCTTTCAAGGCATTTAAATAGTCAATTAAGTCTTTCCATTCTTCCTCATTTAATTCATCTTTTTCCTGTAATTTTCTAACAATTTGCCATAAATATTTCATGTGGGTCACCTACTGGTCTTGGAGGTCTCGGATAATCTTTTCCATTTCTTCTATCATTTCTTTGAGACCTTCCAATCTATGTTTGATAACATCCAGTTTTTCAAATTCATCTGTTATCAATTCATTACCTAAATATTCCCTGATCTTACTGAGTCTCTTAATTCTATCTCTGATAGAATCTTTTGCATTTTCAAGATTAACTTTAGCTTCGTCCAAACAGTCTAGTATTTCAAGATACTGAGTATCAGCCGTTTTGGGGTATGACCTCCTCATTGATTTGCTACCTCATTCCTCTTCTTCTAGATATAACGGGTCATCACACCCGTCAGGAAACTCATAACCGTGATCGAATACAGTACAACACATGGCATCATCGTCAGTCTCGCCAACCCGCTCAGAAACAATAACGTCTTTGGACTCTTTCCATTTTTCAAATTCTTCTAACTGGTCTTTGGGTACACATATATCGTATGTTGTGTACTCGTCGAGTGTGATTCTGTATATATCATATTCTTTATTTTTACTCATTTTTTGTCACCTCATGTCCCTCTTCAATTTTCCTTATTTCTATTTTATTATCATCATTAAACTCAATTCTGATTTTCTTGTACACTCCAGGGATCTCTAAATTTAGCACGTCAGCATAATCAAACCCAGTCCCCATCATCACGTTTTCAACATTGTCAGGATCTATAGGTTCTTTGCATTCATTTATCTCGTATATAGAAGCAGGTCTAGCCTTATTATCTTCGGCATCATATTCTAAAATTACGGCTACTGGTATTTCATTTCTTCTTATTACTCCGAATTCATAAAATTTTGTATTTGAAGAATATATTATAATTGGGAGAGGAGCTATATAGCATAAGGAAGACATTACAGATTTTAACATCTGGTAGACGAATCTTTTCCTTATGCAGTCTCCTTTCAAATTCTCAGCAATACGAGTAAGATGGGTATAGAGATTCTCAAAACGATGATGGGGTTCGAGATCATTTAGCTTATCCTCCTTTAGACCAAGTAGCTCCCAAAAAAATTGGATTTTATTCCCTTTATTTTGACTTAACTCTCTCTTATTTTCCATTTTGCTTTCACACGTATTCACATCCAAAATCGAACTTATAAATCTTCATTAAGTTTCGCTTTGGGCCGAAAGAGAAAAGCTGGCAGATAACTAAAAATAATAAAAACAACGGATAACTAAAAATAATTTATGAATCCACTTAACACACTTAACCCGCACCCCCCTACAAGTACCGAAATAATGGCACTACCTTTTTTGGCAGTAGTTGCAATTGGATTATTTCAATATGTTGTATATACTAAAGTAAAAAAACGTGGATATAGAATTTCATGGCGTGAGATATTAAGATTTGAAATGACTATATTAAAATCAACAATTATTGATACGTCACACTTCGTTTTATTATTTCTAATAATGACTTTACCATTAATTGGCATAGGTGTATCTACCGAGTTATCTGTGGTATCTGTGGTAATCCTTGAAGACTCGCCACTCGGCAATGTGCGGTGTCCTTTACCAGTTGGTACTGAAACCACGATCATCTCTTTCTTGTCTTTATTGTCTTTACTTGCTAGTGTTATACTTATGCACTATTTCTTGGATAAGTACGGAGCAGTCTACAAATTGTCACTTATGTATTTCGTTAGAGACGATATCAGACGGTTCTTAAAGAAACACATAGATATATACCCAATGCTGATGACAGGTTTTACGATGTACGTTGCGACAATTGTTGCCCTTTTTGAAACGCTCGTGGTTGCACCGTTGATTTTGTCAAAAGAGATTGCAGGCATGATTGTTGTATTTCTGCTCGTTGAGGTTCTGGCAAACGAAGAATACCAGAACGCTTTCAGTCTTGTAGAAAAAATAATGAAAGTGTAGAGGCAAACGGCTAAAGAGAAACAACTCTCTTCTTCTTAATTTTTTTCTCTACAAGGTATTAATATTCTCCTTTCTCTCTCCTGTTATCGTTTTTGCATCTATTACTTCTATCTCCCCTTCTTTTCCCAAATATTCTAACACTGCGTCACTATCATCTATCATTATTACCTTATCTTGGTCATATTTTTCCCTGAGCCTCCTTATGGCGTCTCTCTTAAACTCATGGTCTTTCCTGAAGTCCTTCTCAGCCCTCAGCACGACTTCGTTCGGCTCTATCCCTATCTCTGACAGCTGTTTGAGAGTGGCTTCGCGTTGTTTTTCCGAACGTCCGCTGACTACGGCGATCACTTCTGGTTCTTTCTCCTCAATTAACTGTTTGACAAACTTGATAACTTCCCACTTAGGCTTGTCCAGGTTCATGAACCTCGGTGATTGATAACATTCCCAAAACACACGGTCGGGTACCCAAAACAGGCGATTGTTTTTGTTGGACAACTTCTTGCATTCGTTCCACCTGCCGATTGTATCGAAAAGCGTACCGTCCAAATCTAGGACTAACATCATTTGGATCCACTCTCTCTTGTTTGTTTAAAACTTAATATTGTTATTTTCCCATTCTCTTCTTTGAAGTCTAGCTCCTTAGCTTTGCTCTATACGGATTATCGATATCATACTTGACGACGAACAACTTAGGAACGAACTGCTTAAAAAGCTGAGAAGTCGTAAAATTAACGTCTCATCAATAATTGACGCGAAGGATGAGAAAAATGCAAAACGTTAAAAATACGTTCTTTGTCGTCGGGAATCCCGACGATATCGTCGGGAATCCGACGGCATGTATTTAAAATGACGTGAGGCGGGATTAAACATGGTGAAAAGAAAAATGAACAAGATCACGGACGGAGTTAAGATATCGGTCTACGTCCCACGCGAATGGCATGAGCAGATGAAGGAGTTAGCGGAAAAGAACCATATAGCTATCAGCGACGTATACAGATTAGCCGTGAAAGAATTCGTCGACAGGCGTTTCGCCATGAAGGTCTAAAGTTAATTCGTTTTTCCCCAAAAAGCAGAACATTTTTTTATTTAACAATTAACGCAGATATTAGAAATATTCCTATTAACTCTAAAACTCCTGCAAAAATCGCAAATAAACCTGCATCTTCTCTAGTTGCAATATAGATCAAAGCTCCAAGGATTATTTCAAATATAGCAGACACTTCCACTATTAAGAATAATATCCCTACGTCCATACTTATCTCTACCAAACTTAAAGTATTTAAACTTCACGGTTTATCGAAAACTGCAAGGCTTTACGCCCCCTTAGTCATCAATTTAAATAATAGTTTAACAAAAAGTACGCTTAGAGCGAAAATGGACACATTTATAGAAACCAAAATAATAACATTTATAGCACTTTTAGTAGTCCTGCTTGCATTATTAGAGTATAGCCTATATACTGTATTAAAAACAAAATATTATTGGAAAACACGTAACGAGATATTAAAACTTGAAATAATTTTATTAAAATCTTTATTTAAACTAACGATTATTTGTGTGCCACGCCTCGCTTTATTATTTCTAGTTATATCTTTACCATTGATTGGCATGGTTTTGTCCACCGAGTTTTTTGTGTTATTCTCACTTAGCTCCTTGCTACTCTTCAAGGTGTTATCGCCTGGTCTTTTACTTATTGATGTCGTGATCATGCACTATTTCCTAGGTAAGTACGGATCTTTATACAAATTGCCCATCTTATTTTTTATAAGAAACGATACCAGGCAGTTCTTAGAAAAACACCTGGATATCTATATCATTCTAATGATGGGTTTTACGGTGTTTGTCGTATCTGTTGTAGACCTTTTGATATTTCTCGTAGACACACCTACGGTTTTATCAAAAATTGCTGTAGGCATAATTATTACACTTCTGCTCTTTTATGTTATACATAATAAGAAGTACGAGAAAGCTATAAACCTACTGACTTCCTCACGTCATAAAGGACGGGGATTTACGCCCTCTTAATCCCCAGAAAGTTAAACAAACTTCCTGAAAACACAGTTGTGATTTCAAATAATACGCCCTAAAATTTAATGAAAATGAAGAAATATTTTTAAATCACAAAATTAAAGCTTAACATATGGAAACTCCAATTAAAAGGTATTACATCGCAACTATGACAGAAAATGAGAGGAACTTTGCTAATAGAGTATTGCGGACACTAAACAGTATAGCAGACCCAAGGACTGGAATAGTGGACATTGACTGGACAGAGCTAATAAACGCAGTAAGAATATTAACTGGGCTAGAGGCAATTGACAGTTACAAGCTACTTAAAAAAATGGAGGAATACGGTGCAATACAACTAAAGCCTTTTGTGAGAGTTCTAAGAAGCGAAATTTGACCTTATTTCCCGTCCTTACGGACGGGTAGCTCATGCCATGCTCTTTAATTTTCTAACAGCTTCTTATACTCGTATAATTTATTATCACCCTTCAACATCTTCATTATCTCGTCTTTATCATATCCTAGCAGTTGTAGAGTATATGCTCTCTCCTTCAAATGCTTCAATATGTTCCCGCTCACACCAAAAGTATTTGCTATTTCTTCTCCAGTTACAATCGGTTCTGTTATACAAATTGGGGGTTAAGGGGGCGAAAAACCTCACCCTTCAGGGCGGGGATGGATAGCCCCCTTACAGAAAGTTTAAATACTTTTTTGTAAAAATTTCTCTTAATGCCCGACGTAGGGTTCCGTTTTAGAGCGTACACTGACGTACAGACATTGAGGGCGTTAAAAGCCCAGTTGAAGTTAGCATGTGA
>Ga0208429_100002_pt1 | contig 53861 bp, 85 predicted proteins | sample BED_virus_MetaG_FD_187134 | JGI IMG/M metagenome (GOLD analysis project Ga0208429, IMG submission 187134) | Hot spring microbial mat communities from Yellowstone National Park, Wyoming, USA - BED_virus_MetaG (SPAdes) (version 2) | ecosystem: Environmental > Aquatic > Thermal springs > Hot...
GTTACTAAAGGAGAGTTAGCTATAGTACCTACATAAGGAATAGTGCTTATTGTAACTTGAGCAGTTACCTGCGGAGAATTAAGAATAGTTCCTACAGTAATTAAAGGAGCGTTAGCTATAGTACCTACACTAACATTACCTTGTACAGTTACTAAAGGAGCATTGCTTATGGTAGCTACGCTTATTGCATTGGTTATTGATGCTGAAACTGCTCCTTGAGCAGTTACTAAAGGTGCGTTGCTTATAGTACCTACATTAACATTACCCTGTACTGTAACTAAGGGTGCATTACTTATAGTAGCTACACTAACATTACCCTGTACTGTAACTAAGGGAGCATTGCTTATGGTAGCTACATTTGATACGCCAACATTACCTTGTACAGTTACTAAAGGAGCGTTTTGAATTGTAGCTACGCTTATTGCATTGGTTATTGATGCTGAAACTGCTCCTTGAGTAGTAATTAAAGGTGCGTTAGCTATAGTGCCTACATTAACATTACCCTGAACTGTTACTAAAGGAGAGTTAGCTATAGTTGATATGCTAACTACTTCTGGTACTTGAATGGTGCCGACTTGAATCGGTGTTAGAATGGTGCCTATTTGAATCGTACCTGTTACAACACCGACGGCAGGTCTAAGCGGGAGACTCATGTTAATATCTACCTAAACACAAGTAAGAATACAGTAACTATAGCATAAGGAAAAGGCGTTGTCGAATAACTAAGGTTTACTGAAATAAAGTTCGTTGGATAGTTTTCAAAGCTATAAATAAAGTATAACGATTGACCAGCACCGACTGTCTGAGCCGTATCTATAGCATAATCTGGATATTGCTGATTGTTGAATATATTGCCTATAGGCTGAACATTAAGAGTCTGATTGCTTTGATTAATAACAAATAAAGCATATGCTTTAGGAGAAGGAAAAGCAGGATAAAGCTCTATTAAATTAATAAATTGAGGGTCTGTTCTGTAGTTATGAACATTTGTATCAGAAATTACAATACTATTTACTAGAATTACTGCATTATCAGGCAATCCGACTAATTGAGAGCTCATGTTACTTGTAATATATTAAAATCTAATGTGTAAATAATTTGTTGATTTGACGTAGGATTAGTTATATAAAATGCAACTTTGCCTTTAAACGGCGTCCCTGGAAACTGTGGTTCATATATGAAAGTAAATCTGTTTAATGTAGGGTCATAAAGAGCAAGCTTTACATAACCTATGCCTTGAGTAAAACCAGCAAGATAAAGATTCCTGTATGAAAGAGCAATCTTGATAGTAGTCTGATCCGCAGCTTTCATATAATACAAATCACCTTCTATGTTCTTATCACTAGCAGATACAGATATACTATAAATATATCCTTGGATTTTTTCAGCTTCATAAATTTTTTTCCTTTCGCCTGGTTTCAAAGAAGCAAAATCGAGATGTTCGTTGATAAATTTCCAGTGAGGATTGCTTGGAAAATCGATAAATGGATTTACAGTAACTCTTACCTCTTCTCTGTAAGTAGGAATTGGTGTCGTTGGTATAGCAGGAGTTTGCGATGCGGCCGTAGTCTTAGCAGGTTTTATACCTAGTAAACTTTCTAAATAATTAATGGAATTTATTTCCGCTCGGCTTCTCTCAGCAATATATTGCTTTAGCTCCTCTAATGCAATCTGCAAAGGATTAGTACTCATAAAAGTTAAATGTTTTCACGAATATTTTAAATTACTCTGCCGTATTTATATACATAGATTAATGTAACGGCAATAGTTCCAGTTTCGGATTGACCTAATAATGCTTGGCCAGCAGGAACACGTAGTATAGGCTTGACTTCAAATCCCTTTTCTAATGTCGGATTAGCAGGAGATAGTGTAACAACTTGAACTGTGCCTGTTATACTTGTACCCAGTTGTGTCATCAATTTCACAGTATATGTCCCAACACCTGATGCAGCATCTTCAGCGAATGTCTCAGCATATACGAGAGCGCTCATGTTTGGTGGTACAGGCCCTAATATTGTAGCTACAGTAGGCGTTATTATCGCTGTAACCTCTAAAAGATCAGTTTCTTGTATCATGTTTTAGGACTCAAAGCACTTTTAATCTGAGCAGGAGACATACCGAATAATACTGGAGACCTGATATTATAATATTTAGTGATATCATAACTAAATCCTCCTAAACCGCCTAGTGTATAGTATTTGACATAAACCTTTCTATTAAGCATCAATGTAACTAAGTCCGCATCAGTCACAACCTCAACTTGTACTCTGTTTATTACAAAGTTGAATAAAGGTGAGATAGGCGTAGGTAATGGGTTAGCAACACCAAAAGCTACATCGAATTCTGGTGGAATAATAAGTTCAGATGCAGGTGAGGGTGAATATAAAGGACTGTCGAAACCATCTATCCAACCAAATGCATTATAACTCTCCCCCCAGCCGTAAATATCCAACTCACCTTGTCCAGTTTGTGAAGGTGCGTTAATAAAGACTCTCGTGTGAGATGGTGCAATACCAAAAAACACTTGATAAAGATGTGAATACTCAGTAACCCTTAATACATTTGGTGGCTGACCTGATATGTTCTTTGATCCGAACAATGCAGGAGGTTGCCAACCTAAATCAGTTACACCGTTTATTGATGTAGAAGGTGGTACAGGCCCGCTAAATGCGCCTTCTTGAATAGGATCATATAAGTAATAAAATAGTTTATCTCTAGCGGTGATTCTTAAAGGTACATAACCACGACCTGATTGTGTAGGTACTACAAGCATTAATAGATGGTTCTCTAGCAATATGTGTTTTTCTATACGACTTAAATCAATATATTTTTGCTCGCTCATTTCCCCCTCTTGCTGTATCACGGAGGATACCCACTATTTAGTTAGGTACCCTCTACTAATAATGTAAAGGGTGGTAATGTACCTGAAGGTGCTTCTGTTACACCTGTAGTACCAACAATTTGCTGAGCAAATATCTTAATACCGTTAGGAGCAGGAGCTACTGTTCCTACAGTACCTGTAGCCAATCCAACGCCTAAGACATTTATTATTGTTAAAATTGTCCCTACTGTTTGTTGTACACTAGCTACTTCAGCATTGCTTACAGTAGTAAAGCTTGAAGAAAAAATTAATGTTCCTCCTTGCCCTGCAGTATATACTATACCGCTTTTAGTTTCAAATACTCGCCTTTTCTCAGCAGGTGTAAAAGACATTCTTAAGTTTCAGCAGCTAAATAATCACCAGTTGCAAATGTTAATCCGAATAATTGTAAGTTAGACTGAACGTTTGCGCTAGGTTGTATATCGCCTCTCATATAGAAGCTTCCGTTTGTACCTATTAAGAAAACGCCCATTAATTTAGCATAGAATATGTTCGTAGCAGGTAGCCATGTAACAGCTTGAACTGGATAATCAGTGTTGCCTACGTGGAATCTGTATTCAGCTAAAGGTGGTGAAGGTGCAGTTTCAAGCAATGCCCCGAATGCTAATACGACTCTCTTGTTTAAGTTAGTTGCAGATACTCCTCCTAAGCCTGTCTGAGCTAATGAAACAGGGTTCGTGGCACTTCCAAATATATTTTGCCATCCTGTAGATGTAAATATTCTGTTCCATGTAAGAACGGGTGTACCTGATGTAATACCAGGGTTCATTATTGTTATAGCTCTTATTAGTTGGAAGCCAAATTGTGCTGAACCTGCAGCTGATAACCCTGCAAATTTAAGTCCTCCAAAAGCGGCCTTAGCTACTTTAGCAGCAACTAAGAAAGCATCACGATCTTGAAGCAACAACTCTTGCAGATTTGCGCTTAAGCTGTATATCTCAGCAATTCTTCTTATGTCCCTGTTGAATATTGTCAATTCATCCGCTGTTAGTTCTAGCTGGTTTAATGACGTTTGTCCTCCAGTTAAAATTAAAGGTGGCGCTTCAGCCATAAGCTTACTTAAAATTTTAAGTATTTAAGTCTTGTGCGTCATAAATACCACAAATGCCACAAAATGAAGATGTAGAGATTAGAATTAGATGCCATACTAACACAAAAAAGAAATTTTTCCAATTAAAGTATGAATTAGGCTTAAAAAATAGTGAGGAAGTATTGTTATTTTTGATTAATAATTATGAATCAACGAAAAAAATGAAACCGCATATAGTTTAAGATTTTTTTCGAGATTCAAGCTCCTTTATTTTTTTCTCTTGTTCTAGAACTAGTTTATAACAATCTTCACAAAGTATAATACCATCGCCTAGATCATAACTTTTCTGGCCAAGCAAAGAATCCCCACAAATTAAACAGTTAAGTATCACGGTTTTACAATAGGTATTTTAGTCTCTTTAGGAACTTCAGTTCTAATTAGCCTTACTTCTATGCCATACTTTTTCCCTATAGGCACAATGACGCTCTGCACAAAGTTTAAGAAATCTTCGACGCTTTCAAATTGGAGTTGCAAAACAGAATCCTTCCCACCTTGAGCTATCCACTTCATATAGTAATAATTACTCGCTATTTTAAAAACCTTTTTACAAAAACATATATCGCAATAGGGAAAAAGGTAAAAAACGGTATATCGTCAACGTAAAACAGGTTGCTAATCATCATTTCAGTAGTTCCAGATCCATAGTGATAAACGCCTTGTGAAATCATAAAAACATGAAACGGTAATAATAACCAAAATAATAGCATTACTTTAATAGCGTCTTTAATTCGCATTTTTTTCTTATCCCAAAACAAAACAGCGAATATAAAGAAAAAAATATTCCCTAAAATGAAGGCTAATCCCATTCTTTTGATACAATTATTGTGAAGAGCGCAGGTATTAAGAATATTTCGATAATGAAAATAAGATCCTGAAATGGAACTAGCCATACAAAAGGCCCTATATCATAACCCCACACCCAAACATTAAAATAAGCCATTATATTATCCCAAATAAAGCCAATAATCAACATTAAAGGTATCCACTTAAGCACTTTAATGAATAGTTTCTTTTTCTTCTTATCTATAATTAAAAATGGCAAAAAAATAAAAGCAATGAATTGAACTAGAAGAATCCACCAATATGTTTCAACTGGGTTCAATTTCAGAAAGCATTTTTTTAACAAAATACTCAGGTGCTACATAAAGTATTTCAAATGGCTCCTGCCTTACGTTCACTAATGATTTGATGTCCATCAATGATTTCTTGGCCATTTCTATATGCTTATCTATTTCTCTTCTCCTAAATGACTCAGGAGTAAGGTCCTTTAATCCGCCTAAGGTTTCCATCGCTTTTAACGGGCCATGAATTATGAATTCCTTTATAGCCTCATCAACCTTAAACAGTGGAATGAGCTGATCACCTGGCTTAGCTATATACTTACCTTGCTTCTTGGCCTTAAGAATATCTACAAGGTCATCTGCTAGCTGAAAAGCAATGCCGATATTCCTTCCGTAATTGTAGTATAGATTCTGGATAATTTCAGAGGCACCAGCTGATAAAGCCCCAGCTTTTGCCGAAGCTGCAAATAAAGTTGCAGTCTTTTTCTCTATTACCTTATAATACCATTGAAGAGAAATAGGTTCCATAGTTTCGATTTCCTCTATTGCGCCTTCGCTGAGCTTTTGCCATGCTTCAGCAATCACTTTAACCATGTCGAGGCCTACTAAAGAGGCCTGATTCACAGCTTTAGATAAAAGTAAATCAGAAGTTAATATAGCCTTGGTATCGCCTACTTTAGTATATAAAGAAGGCTTACCTCTACGTTGTTCATCTCTATCGATTATGCTATCTTGAACTAAAGATGCATTATGTGTTATTTCAATCGATATTCCAGCTCTTATAGCCTTTTCAAGCGCTTCATTATTATCAGTTAATGATTCACAACAAAGAAGACACAAAACAGGCCTTAAACGCTTACCACCTTCCACGCTATACTTTTGATATTCGGCATAGACTTCATCATCATTAATTACCTCTTTTAATTTGGATTCAATAAGATTTGCTCTTTTAAGAAATTGTTCTTCAATCACAATTTAAAAATAAAAATACATGTTAATAAACTAATTGCGTAGACCTTTCGCTCCTCCTATTGAGTTAAGGAAGGTATCAATCATAATGAAATCGGCAATAGGTGTTTCTGATTCGAACACAACGAAACCATACATCATTGCATCCTTAGGTGTTAGCTGTCCCTCAAATAATGCCCTGAATGTATCAAAATACATTTTAGCTCTTCCTGTAGGCTTTATACGATCAGGCTCAGCAGTAACAGCGCCTTTGGTCGTAGCCATTATTGCATATCTAAAGCCCAAATCTACAATTTCAATCATCAATATGCGCCCTGCATGCTCAGCTATTTGTTCTCCTGCCTTCTTATTCATTACTTCAACTATATCATCGAATAAACTTTCCAATTCGCTAATGACGCTCATGTTTTGCTCAACTCTAATATTCTATTAACAACGTTGCGAACATCTAAACTGAATTTCACTGCAGAATTTGGGTCAAATGGTATCTGTAGATAGTCTTCATCAGGATAAAAGCCATCAAACATTGGTTGCATATCCTTATCATAACTCATATTTACTGCAGTTAAAAACTTTATCTTAAAGAAAGTAAGAACAGTCTTTACCCTGATATAATCTGCATATGCAAGCTTTGAAGGTGTAGTAACTAAGACGCAGACATCAGGTTTAATCTCAGCAAGCAATATTTTTAATTCTTCAGCACTGCTTGGAGGCATGTCAATAACAAGAAAATCAGTCTTTTCATCCCATTTAGTTCTAGTATATAGTTCCCTTACAGCGTTAAACCTTTGCTCTCCGCTCCAAATAAGTAATCTATCCCTATCAATAAGCAACCCCAATCCCATAACTGATAATCCTTCGGCCTGAACAGGATAATACGTTACGGTTTTTTTATCCATTTTAACCTGAGAATTAATACCCAATGCTACATCTAACGTAGGTCCTGATAGGTCTAAATCAAGCATGCCTACATTAAGGCCTCTATTCTTCAAGTCTTTAGCAATGCAAACTGTTAATGTAGTCTTCCCAACTCCACCTTTACCAGAAAGTACAGCGATTTTCTTAATCTTTTACCACCTCTACCAATCTTTTTCTTAATTCAGGATTATTCCTTATATCATTTTCTGTCTTGTTGAATATTTCCTCAGCATAAGAACGCCCAAAGCTGGGAACATATTTCATCCCCCATTCCTTAAGAATCCTAGTTATCTTTAGGACCTTATCTAAGGCTTCTTGATCGTTCATATTTAACCTAATTGAGCGCTAGATTGAGGTTGCTGAGGTTGCTGTCGCCTTAGTTGCTCTCTCATCTTTGCTATTTGCTGTATTGCTTCTTGTTGTGATAAAGGTTGAGGTTGCTGACCTGGAGTCATTGGCCACATAGGCTGAAGTCTGCCTGCAATTGATTCAAGTCCTTTCCTTAATTCTCTAGCCATAGAAACTATAGCAGGTTCGCCAGCTCTAGCCTCTGCCTCTCGCTTAGTTTCGTCAATTTGTTTCTTCATCTCTTCCAATTCTTTTTGATGCTGTAATTGCATAAATTTCTTATTCTCATCCTCTATATGATCCTTGAATAAATCTTTAATTACACTAGGAATTGCAGAAACGGATTCAGATATCTTTTGTACTTGCTGATTAATGTCCTTCGTAGTTAGTTCTATTTTCGCATTAAGTTTACTTTCCAATGCTTCAAGCTCAGCTTTATATCTTTTTTCTCTTTCTTCCATTAATTTCTCATCCTCTTTACCAGAGGAAGTAAACTTTTGAATTAATGTAGTGAGCAAAGTTTCAGTACCCAAGCCACCTGCTACTAATGTTATCGGCTCCTCAACCTCTTCATAAATAATATTGCCGTTTTCATCCTTCATGATATTACCGTCTTTATCACGTACAGGCCGCCTGATTTTCCTAACTTCACCAGTCTTTATAACAATAGGCTGAGAAGGTTGTTGAGGTTGAGGTGGAGGTGTAGTTTGAGGTTGAGGTGGCCTAGGTTCTTCAGCAGGAACTAAGACATACTTTGTTCTACCGGTTTCTGGCTCTATTATAGGTGCATATCTGAAATAAGATGCACGAGGATAGTCATAAGAAGGCGGATAAAATCTAGGCGGATTAGGTTGAGGCGGTTCAATAAAATACGTTGAACCGTATCTCGGAGTTTCAAATATCTTTTGCTCATACTGAATTCTAGCAAATACTGTATCCGTTATTAGCCTTGCATAATTAGGCTCTATTCTGTTAGAGATTAGCAGGTTAAAGAAAGCTTCATAATTTGTCTTTATGTATGGATTGATTTCAACAATCTTTTTTATTCGCTCCTTTAACTTACCTGTTATACCGTAAGTTTCAAGAATTTCATCAAGTGTTTCAGATAAAGTAGGAACTCTCGGTAATTCATCTTCGGGTTCAGGTTTTTCAGGTGGTGCTGTTCCTGCAATGTAGTATTTCTTACCTTCTTTTTCGTCTCTAATTTCAATAAGACCTTCCTTTTCTAATGCTTTTAGTTTCGTAGCAACTTTTTGGAATGGAATCTTCTCCCCCTCCCCTACCCTTTCATTGACCTTATCCAATAATGCGCTGAAGGTAATACCATTATTCTCCTTGATTATTTCGAGGATAATATCACGTAGTTCCTCTTTAGTCTGTATTTGTGATTCAGTCATACATATATAATATCTAAATCATGCTTATAAACTTAAAATTACTTAAGTTATTTCTTAGATATGACTTAAGATTAGTTAAGACATGACTTAAGTAGTTTCGACTTAAAATTTTTCCCCAATAAATTTTCCCCAATAAAATTTATTGAACAAATTTTACCCTTTAATTTTTTGCCCTTAAAATTTTATTGCGTAAAATTTTTACCCAACAAATTTTTAGCTTAAAATATGATGTGCAACTCTGGCTATATCCTCGCCTAAAGGACGATCATCCTCTAACTTAGGAACTAATTTCCTAATCTGCTTATAGAATGCCCTTGTAGTCTTAGACATTTTATCTATACCTCTGAATTCGACTGCTTGACATGCAGCTATCGCTTCACATGCTAGAATAATAGCTAAATTCTGAATAATCTTTCTACATTTCCTTGAAGCCCAATCTGCCATAGGAACAATATCTTGATTTTCTTCATTTGAAGGAATGTTTTGAATTGATGCAGGAGTAGATAATACCCTGTTTTCTGCACATGCTTCAACCGCTACATATTGCAATCCTTCAAATCCAAGATTAAGCCCTACTTCCTTAGGTGTTAAGAATTCAGGTAATCCTTTGTTTAAGTTTTTATCAATCAATCTATTCAGTCTTCTCTCGCTAAGATTCCCCAGCTGTGTTAATGCTATAGCTAGATAATCCATAGCGTTGGCAATATATTGACCGTGATAATTGCCTCCATGAAAAACATCACCGTCTTCAAAGAACAAAGGATTGTCATTAGGTGAATTAAGCTCTTGTGTAACTATTGCAGAAGCCCACTGTAATGTATCAACCACAGGACCCATGACTTGAGGTATACATCTAAGCGAATATGCGTCTTGAATGTATTCACTTACATCTATAACTTTTTCATTACTATACACGCTCTTTAGCTTATTCATTATAAGAGATTGAGGACGAACTAACTTACTTGAAGATAAGATCCTAGAAATTTTTGACGCTACGAATATCTGGCCGTGATGACCCTTCTGCCCTTTTACATCAAAAGCTTTAGTACTAGCGTTCAACGCTTCAAGGCTAATGCTTGCTATTTTAATGGCATTAGCCAATAATTTCTTTGCGTGATAAATGTTTAGGCAGGCTACACCTGTAGAAGCACTTGTTCCATTTATTAAGGCTAAGCCTTCTTTATAGCCTAATTTTAAAGGTTTAAGACCGAACATTTTTAGCGCTTCGCTTGCTTCAATAATTTTAGAATAACCACTTATTCTTACATAACCTTCACCAATCAGGGCTAATGCTATCTGAGATAACGGCCCTAAATCACCGCTGGCCCCTACAGTCCCTAATTCACGAATAACGGGATGAATACCTAAGTTAAGGAAAGATACTAACAGCTTTAATGTTTCTGGCTTTACGCCACTGTTTCCATAGGCCAAACAATTTGCTCTAGCCAACATAATTGCACGAACTTCGCTTACAGAATATTCATCGCCTACTTGACAAGCGTGGGATCTAATTAAATTTTCCTGAAGCAAACGCTCATATTTACTCGGAATTAAATGGAGAACCATTTCGCCGAAAGATGTAGTAACACCGTATATAGGTATTTGATTCTCAACGTAATTCTCTAAGACTTTGCGAACATTTGCCAACTTTTGATATACTTTTTCACTAACAGATACTTTCTCATATTCGTACGCAATCTTTGCTACATCACTAATGCTTAAATGTCTTCCATCTAAATTGACCATTGAATTCTAATCAATTTATGAGAATATATATTTTTCTAATGACAAAAATTGGTTAATTTTCCCCAAATAATTTTTGCCCAACAAAAATTTGCCCAATAATTTTTTATCCTTAAATTTTACGCTTAAATTTTTTCCCTAATAAAATTTATTCAATAAATTTTACCCTTTAATTTTTTGCCCTTAAAATTTCGTTGCGTAAATTTTGCCAAATAAATTTTTAATGGGATAATTCATACGTGAAAAATATTCAAAAATAATAAAAATTTTTGAAAAAACATAGACTAAAAAATCCCGTTTGACTCGTGAAAAAAATACCAAACTTTTAAAATAACTAGTAAAAAATTCAATAGCTAAAATGCAAAAGTATTGCACCTGCTAGAAGGGAAATCACAGTATAGAGGACGGCCAATTGACCATGCCTTGCATGATAGGCTACTGTATCATGCTCACCACCATGCTTTATAGATTCGCTGAATCTTTGAATTATTGAGCTTAAGCAAGCAATAGCTATTCCTAGAGCTATAATTGAAGGTTTTAGGCTACCTGTCATTAAGAAATAACCGCCTACAAAAGGCAACATGCCCCATGTAAAACTGAAGTTCCAGAAATTATGGAAAGCGCCGTTCATAAACTTCCTATAATTATATGCGAAACCTAGAAATGAGACTAGTATATAGACTATGGAGAACAATGGCATGAGATAAACCAAATATGCGCCTAACAATAAGCCTATAACAAAGAAAATGGATCCTGTCTTTATTAATGTAGCCTTAGGAATTTTAGTAGCCCATTGCTTACCTGTAGCTTCGTCATAAAGATAAAAGCCATACTTTGCTACAAATAATCCTATGCTTGCTAATGCTAGCTTAAGGTAATCGATTTGTGAAGCAAAATAGGCCCCTGCTATCGCGTATAAAACAGGTATGAATGTTACATGGAAATGCATTAATGTTAGCCACGGATTGTTGAAAATACCTAAGCGCTTTTTGACAATTTCTTCAGACATTAAAGTTAATTATAATATTTAAGAATATATAGTTAATGTCATTTAGCTTAGTTCCGACCTTCATTTCGGAGTGGTATGTAAGTACATATGGAAAGTTCCATAAACCAGATGTATTCTACACACCGCCTAATATAAACCCTCCACCTGTCGCATGGATTTATCAATGCAAATACTGTAAATACTATCAACCTATCTCAGAAGACCCAAATAGAGGTTTATGTGCGCTTGTTAGTGAGGCTGGCCCTCCTACACCGGGAGAAATAGCAGCAACTTCTTGGTGTATTCTATGGACAAGCAGACCTGATAATCCTCCATTTAGTTGGCTCTTGCAAATTATACCAAAATGAAAATAAACATTATTGGAGCTGGGCCTGCAGGAGTTAGTGCTGCTTATCGAGCAATAAAAGAAGGTCATGATGTTACTATATATGAAAAGGAAAAAGTATTAGCAAAGAAGCCATGTGGCGAAGCGAGTTTTTCTGAAATAGAACAATTAACACCTTTCTCTAAATTCGATAAGCAAGACTTCATTCTAGCAAAGTTTAGGAAAGCATTAGTATACATAAATCATAACTTTGTATCCGAACTTAAGATGCCGTTTCAATGTTATGTTTTCAATAAAAGCAGATTCCTTGAAGAATATTTAGAATACACAGAAGCATTAGGAGTTAAAGTAAAACGTGGAACGTTGGTTACGGAAAATTCTGATGTATGGAAAGAAGAAATGGTAATTGATGCGACAGGTTATATAAGAATGTCTAGATTTGCTAAGCAACAATGCCCTAAAGTAATACCAGTTCTTCGTGCCTATACTGATAATAATAAAATCATAAACGATGATGAAATACTGATTGATATCATAGGACCGGGTTATTTCTGGATTTTCCCTTATGATAATCTGTATAATGTAGGTTATGGCGGCCATATAAACAGTGGAGATGTGAAAACGATTCTGAATGAATGCATTAAGCATTATAACTTAACAGTGAAATCTAGGACAGATGGAGCTGGTATCGTAGTTAGTGGCCCACCTAAAAGACTGATTTATGGTAATATAAGGCTTGCAGGAGAATCAATGGGAGCCGTTAACGCTGGAACAGGCGAAGGAATAAGATTTAGTCTATACGCAGGAATGATGGCCATAGATAATGATTATGAGAAAAAGTTTTGGAAAATGCATGGAGAAAATTTAAAAAGATGCGTAAAGTTTGGCGGTATATTCCTATCACTAAGACCTGAGCAATTTAAGAAAATATTCGATGATGCAAGCCCTGAATTGATGATGACGCTAGTCGATGGAAAGAAGTTGAATTTGAAAACTGGATTACAATTGTTGTTTAAAGACCCATCTTTATTTTTCAAATATATTAAATCTTAAGATACCCGAGTAACATATTTATTATCTTTATAAACTTATACTGCTCTAGCTTAGGACCCAATTCTCTTAGGATCTTTAAAACTGTTGGATGTGTTCTTAAATTCTCGCTGAGCAAAGCCAAATTATAAAGAATTTCAACATCATTTGCTACCATTAGGATATGACTTCTACACCATGCACATGATTGGTCTTTGGCTGCTTCAATCAATAGCTCATAAGCTTTTTTTATTTTTTCGCTCATATTCTACATTATATTTCTTAGCTTTCAAATAAGATAAAATTATTATTATAATACCTGTTGGATAGAGCAAAGGTATTCCGTGATAAACTGGATAATACCAAGCCCACTGACCAGGAATTTCATGCAAATATGCCCAATATGACATATCTTGAACAAGCATGCATAACGCTGCATCCCCAAGCCAAACAAAATAATTTACCGAAATAAAAGGTAGCGAAAGCATTGCTAAGTATATTATTCTGTAAATTGGAATTTGTTCAATTGGCACATAAGTTTCAATGATTCCATAGCTAATACCTAGACTTAAGGCTCTTACTATGTTAATTAGCAGATTATTCTTTATAGCGCCGTGTGTATGAACATGGATTCTCATCGTTTATTATTAAATATTTAAAATACATTAATTTATTAATGATAAATCCATTTTTGAGTCAATATCTCGATGCCGTTAAACCTAGCACAGTAGATATTATTATTCAGGTACCTACAGAAGAGCTATCTACTGTCCAGAATTTCCTTAAAAATAATAATATACAATTTGCCTCTCCTATAATCACAGGCCGCTATGCATTTCTGCAAGCCGTAGTTCCTGCAACGCTGGTCGATAAAATATCAGAATTGCCTGGCGTATCAGTTCATGTAAATGAATTAAAAAAAGCAACTGTGCATATTGAATTAAGCATGCAAGAAAAGAAAGATGGAAAATCAATATTGCCACCAATAACCTTTGACCAGACATTGCCAGTTCCAATAAACCCATTTAGATTCAATCCACAAATATTTACGCAGTTCAAAGGGAGATACTTACCAAGTGAGTATAATAGTGTATTTGGACCTGTTCAATATAAGTTTATGGATGAAATATACCCAAGACTGGTTGATGTTGAAAAAACAACACTAGATGGGACAGGGATAAAGCTTGCTGTAATAGATACAGGCTATTCCCCTACAGAGCCACAAGGTATAATAAGAAAAGGGGGAATGCCTAAATTAATTGTGTTATCATCACTTGACCCTGGACCCGTGGATATGAATGGTCATGGATCTTGGTGCGCAAATACCGCTGCAGGTGGAATTTGGTCATACTTCCCATTTGGCCCTGGAGCAGGAATAGCACCAGGTACTGAAGTATATGCTATTAAAGTTCTGAGCGCATATGGTTCTGGTACTACATACGATGTAATAAATGGCATGAAATTTGCAGCCATGAATTTAAAGGTAGATGTAGCATCAATGTCTCTTGGCGGGCCTGTTCAAGGAACTGTAGAAACAGACCCAACCGTTCTTGCGTTAGAGGACCTAGTTGAGCATTCTAAAACTATGTTCGTCGTAGCAAGTGGTGACTCAGGAGAATATGGAAAGCTATCTACGATGGATAGTCCTGCTGTAGCCCCAGATGCAATTAGTGTCGCCTCAATAAGCTTAACTGATGAAGAATTAAATACCTCGCCTGAAACACATAATGTCGCTTATTGGTCTAGCGCTGGAGGCCCTGATTACCCATGGGCGCCTACATGTGCAGCATATGGAGGAGGAAGAGCTATGCCGAACCTTACACCTGATGAATTAATCTATAATGGCTTATCACAATGGGGATTGCTCGATGGCCTGTATAATGGAATTAGAGGACTCGGTCAAGAGGGGCTTCATGGAACAAGCCAAAGCACTCCTCAAGTGGCAGGCCTTATAGCATTGTTGATTCAGACAGGATTAATAGAGGGAGAAACAGGGAAAGAAAGAACAAAATACTTTATAAACAAGTTAGCTTCTAAAAGCACACATAATTTCTTTAGCGGATACGGAGCTCCTAAACTGTCCTATTTCATTTAATCTGACTTCTCCCCGCCCTGAAGGACGAGGCTTTCATTTGTGTAAAAGTTTTTAAATTCTGAATAGTTTAAAGTATTATGGAATGTCAAAGAATAAATACCATAAAAGGTATTCGTTTAGAGTTAGCCAGTATGAATCGTTAATAATAGAAGAGGTAGCTAAGTTATTTGCAGATAACGGAATACCGAATTATTCTGCAGCTATAAGATTCTTCATTGATTACTTTATAGCCCATAGCTTCCTTGATCAGGATACAGGCAAAAAGATAATCACTACGCTTTACGACGATTATATTAATCTGAAAAAGAAAAGATTGTTAAAAAAATAAAAGGCTAGAAATAAGAGAAATACACATCGAACAATTTATCAAAAAACTCTTCCCCGTATTTCTCCTTTATTTTCTTTTCGTAATACTTGGCTTCATCCTGTCCTTCATCTCTATAAAGACTTTCTACGTATATTTCATGTTTTATATTAGGAGAATCCTTTTCAATTAACGCTTTATTCTTAACAATTCTATCATAAAGCTCTTTAATGACTTTATCATTAGGATCTAGTGCCATTAATATTTTTAGCATGAATAAATGTTTATCACCAGCGCCCCAATAACCGTCAATATGCTCAATTATCATCCATTTTAGACATAACAATGCTTTTTCTTTATCAAGCTTTTGCTCTATTATCCACTTCCCTAGATCGGTTTCCATTTTCGTTCATTTAATATTCCCTTTTCATAATATTTAATAAATTTTTGCTTAAAGCCTATTCATCCCCGCCATAAATGGCGAGGTTTGTCGCTCATTTCATCAATAAAAAAATAAAAGGCTAGAACCCGTGCTGAAGCAACCAATAAGCTGTGCTGTTTAGTTGGTTTATAGCAAGGACTATATATTCAAATATCGAACCCCTATTATACTCCTTAAAATAACTTAATGCTTGTTCTAACGCTAGCGTTGCTGACCAAATTTTAGCGCTTATATAAAAAGCAGTATCGCTCTTATCAGTTTTCTTCAAGTTTTCAATTTCTGCATCTAGTTGTTGTTTTAATTTTGTAATCTCATCGATAAAGACTGAGAGATCCTCCTGACTTATCATTTTCCTATGAAGGTCTCTGAGCTTTTTAGAATATTCAAAGACCTTGTGCGAAGGAATCATACTTTTGTCTTTCTATTAACGTATTCAATGATTCTAAAGCAAAGTCACCAAATTCCTCTGAATCTATTAAAGAAAAGAGAATTAAAATTGCATGATCTGTTATCTCTTTTTCATCAATCTCATCTCCTTGAAGATACTCAAGCAATTTTGAGATATCTTTAACCATGCTTAATTCTTCACTGCCAATATAATGACTTGGATTTAATAGAAGGTCGATTAAATCAAAGCGAGGAATTCGGTTTTGTAGCGTAAAAAAGCTCCTAGGATTGCTAACGAAATAATAAATTATTTGGGCTGCATTCGTTAACATAGATTCAATCCATCCCACATCCTCAGGACTAATGGTTTGACGCTTAACATGATGCAGATAGATATTGTATATTTTAAGGCCTTTTATTGCATGGATAAGTTCGTGATATAATGCAAGACGGTCATCAGGATTAGCTAAGTAAATTACTTGGTTCTTTAAATCAGTCATCCCAACAATATCGTCTTTTCTTTCTAGCCTTTCAATTTTCCAAAGTTCCAATACTTTAGTATCAAGACTGAAATACTCGAAAACTATCTTTTCAAAAGGGTCCAAATCTATCATACTAAATAATATTATCTAGAACTTTTTAATAACAATATAGCTAATAATAAGCTAGCGATTACAAAAATTAAGATTCCAATAAACAAAGTTGTAAAAATCTTCTCTGATATAAGAAAGAAGTTTCCAGAACTTAAGCTTTGCAATAATAACCATGCAAATAGTATTAGAAAGAAGGAAAAAAGGAGAAAAACTATGCTTATGCGCTTGAGGTTCATTTGATAAACTTAATCCTTTATTCCTGAATTGATAAATAGTATTTATTGCCTAAATTATTAATAATTTTTACTATGTTCATGAGAACTTCCTTTTTGCCAGGTGTATCTGCAATAACTTCGATTGGAATTGTTTTAATTATTTTGTTATCCTCATCCCAAGTTTCAACTATGAGTTTCATACTAACACCTTAACTATTCCGTAATCAGTAACTTTAATGATACCCTGGAACTCCAGTATCTTTAAATAACTAGTCCTTACTGTGATAGGAGATAGGCCGAGTAATAAAGCTAAATGAGAAATAAAATCAGTAACGTATACCCCGTCAAGTTGTTGCTTATTATCAGCTATATACTTCTTAATTCCATCAAGCTTCTTTTGCCAATCCTTCATTTTCTCACCCCGTAACCAAAATGAGCTTGTTCATCATAATACAATACCTTAAATTCTGGACCATATTTTTCTTTTGCCTTTACTGGATCTGTAAATACTTCAAGCAATATTTCTACAATGTTTTGTTTAGGCCTTCTAAGAATTCCTTCTGCCTCAAGCAAAGGCATATAATGGGTTAAGAGCGCCTTACTAAGCTTTGTTCTTTCTATCAAATACTGTTTAAGGTCATGAGATGTTATCAAAGGTTCGCTTCTTACTTTTCTGAGTTCGACTATAGCTTGCTTAACACTCTCATAATTCTTCTTAAATGTTCCCGGTGCCATATTATTATAATAAACTATCTAATATAAAAACTTTTATCATAACAATAAGAGAATGCCTATTATTACGATTATAATGCCGAATGCTATTATTATTAATGGAATTAGAATGGGTGAAAACACAATTAACAAAGGCGATAGAATTATCAGAATTGGTAATAGTAAAATGAATAGCAATAAAATCAGAAAAAGAAACACTAAAGCTAAACCGAACCCGAAATGTGCTATTCTCAACATTTTAATTGATTAATAATATATTCTCCTAAGCTGTCTTCCCAACAGTTATTGCAATAATGAATAAAATACCTTTTTTCTTCACCGTCTATTATTGCTTTTACTAGTATTGTTGCAATTATATCTTCACTACCGCAAATTCTACATCTAGTACTTATTTCCTCCTCACTCATGTTTTTGTTGTTCATCTAAGAATTCGTTTAAAGTTTGTTGTTTTTGTTCATTTAAGAATTCGTTTAAAGCTTCATCGAATTCATCAGCATGCTCTACAAAAGGATTATGCCAATGAACAATTGCACCGAATGCTGTATGATACTCAATAACGCATTTTTCACAAAAATATACCGGGTTATCAAAAGAATCTAATATCTTTTTAACATGCTTAGCTCCATGCTCCTCGCACTTCACTTCTTCTCCACATATTTCGCAATTAATTTTGCGTCTCATGTTTTTAATTGATGCTTTGCTAATATTTTTTCAAACTCTTCTTTAGTGGTAAACAATAATTTATGTGCTTTTTCCTTATCTACTCTTCCTAGCTTAAGTAATCCAATAACTATTCCTTCTTTATCTGCGTCTGTAAATATATGATCCATGAACATGCATTCAATCTCATCTATGCTGAACTTATCAATATTCTTTAGAATGTGGTGTTGTGCAAAGCTTAATCGTAGTTGTAGGTCTTCAACATACCCCACGAATTCTCTTAATTTTTCGAAAAATTCATGCGTCATGTTTAGAAAAACATCACCTCCCTAGTTGGAGGAGGAACTGGCCTATACGCACCTGCGCTGAACTGATACACTATAACCTTCCAATGTTGTAATCCTACAATTTGCCCTAGACCGAAACTTAAACCAAGAGGTCCTGACAAGAATATCCAGATCTCATTTCCTCCGACCCCTAACTGCGTGATATGATAATATGCCTCTCTCCAGATATCAGGATACTCGGCCTCGATAATAGCCCTTTGTCTCGAAACTACCCTGATATCAAGCTTGCTGGTATCAAAACCTTGGCTTTGCAAGAATGCTATTACATCTTGCTTTATTGGTCTTCCAATCTCTAAAATTAAAATTCCAACCATGAAAAAATAATAAACTAACTAATATAAAAACTTTTGCTTAATCCCCTATTAATTGACCAAAGGCCCAGCGCAATGCATTGGCAAAATCTTCGGTCATTTGTTGCACATAAAAACTTCTTACTAAACCGTTCTCTAAAGTTATATTATAAATAGGATAATAACGCTGAAGCCAAGCGAATAATGGATGATCCACAGGAACCCTAATTGCAGGAATTACTTTATTTTGCACTGTATATTGAGCTAAAAGAAAATTGTTGCCTGCGATATCGGGCCTTGGGTCGAAATCTATTTCTCTTGCTATATAAGGTCCTACCAAAGTAGCATTGCTCATATTGATGGCTGCTAAAATTGATCGAATTAACATTGCAATCTCGAAATGAGAATAAGATGATTGTAAGGGTGTCCCTGAACGAAGAATATTCCCTATTGATAAGTCAAAATACTCAAATCTTGCTATATCTCTTCCTGGAATAAAGAGTGAGGAATAATAATCTATTATAGAACCAAGAAAGAATTGAGATTCAGGATAAATAGTGTATGTGTCAAGATAACGCTTGGATAAATTTAATGAAGCTATTGTAGAATAAGTCGCTACAAGCTCATGAGGGTTAAGAAGACCTGAGTTGCGGATGATTATAATGCTTAAGATCTCAGGATAAACATAATCTAAGTCTCTCACAGTGTAGTATGTGGTTTTTATTATATCACTAACAACGCTAAAGTTAATGCTTCTAAGGTCAGGCGAATTATATAATGAAGAATTTTTCGGTATATCTGCAAGAATATCCTCGAGTTTAACCATAATATTTAATTTTTCGAAAAAATATAAAATATTATGGAATGTAAAGCTACTAAAGAATTGAAGCTCTACCTTGATCGAATTGCTGATTGTGTAAAGAAAAAGGATTTTATATTCGATGCTAAATGCCAAAAAGAAGTTAAAGCCTTTGAGAAAAAATTTAATGCGGAGCATGTTGGAAGAGGAGTATCAAGAGCAGTTTATGCTATTGATGACTGTGTAGTAAAATTTGCGATAGATTCATATTCCACGATATCGAATAAAAGAGAGTATGAAACTTATAATAATTTGCCAGAGAAGATTAAAGAGCTATTCATACCTGTAACCGATCACCATGAGGAATTTTACTGGAATATGTCTCCAAAAGCTAAGGTATTTCATATAAGAGAAGAAGAATATTATAAGGCGGAAGAAATTCTAAAACAAATAGCGAAAGAATTAGAGGAAAAAGGATATGAATGCAAAGACTTACATGAAGGAAATGTTGGTTTACTGAATGATAAGCCTATTATCGTCAACTATGGCTTTGGAGTAAAAGAATGTCCAGTTCCTGTGAAAGAAAAAAAATCAGCTTAAGCCAAGAAACTTTTCGAACCTTTTTAGATTATCAACCATTACTGAATGTAACCAATTAAATCCTGTTTTTGCTATTGCTTCCTTATGAGTCCACCTGTTTTTCCACATTAGATAAGCAAGTATGAAAGTTACGCTTCTTGATACACCAGCTCCACAATGAACCAAAACTTTTTTACCTGAGTTCATTGCCTTTTCTATTTCGTTATTCACGGCCATAAATAAACTCGGCGATATCTCACTTATGTCATCAATGGGATAATAAGCATCTCTGCCTATATAACAACCATTGGCTACACAGATTATATAGCTATTAGGATTTTTTGCAAACTCATAAGCACCCGCTTGATCACCCTGGTAAAGTTTGTCTGGTATAATCTCCCTGATAACCATATCAGCTAATAACCACTCCATGAAATATTTTTTAACCCTCATTCTAAAAGTCCTCAAAAACGAATTGAATATCCTTAAGGATCTTAAACTGCTTAAAACGGAAATGCCTGCCTTTATCTATCGTATCAGTTAAAGGATCGAAAGGACAGTCAGATGGACATGGGCCAATGTTATGAACCTTCTCCATTTCAGCATAAAGAATAATGAAATTATTGGTCTTTGCTAATTCAAGCAACTTGACTATAATGGATAAAGGTAAAACAGGAATAACATATTTAGCATTGTTACTCTTTATGAGATACAAAGCCTCTTCTGCATCTCTAACACCGGGTATATAGGCAACAATTTCAATACCTTTTTGCTTTAGAACATCGACTTGCTTAGGAACTGGAGTATGCCTACTAAACCAAATAGCTCTTTCCATGTTACTCCAAAAGATCCTTTCTTAATTTATGATTTTCATCAAGAATAAGCTCGAAATTGAAATACTTCATTTCAAATTTACCGTATTCATCTATTATACGCTTTACCTCATTCCTTATTATTTGCCCTAGTTTAGAATTAAGTATTTTGTTTTTCTTTATACCGTAGTTCATAGCCAACACTGTTGCTATTACATCTACACAATACTCAAAATAATCGTAGTTCATGCTCTTTCACTCCTATCAAAATGATCTAAAGCGCATGCAATAACGTTTTCGTCATGCTCGTAATACTCTGGCTCCTTGAATTCAACCTCGAGGCCCTGCGCCTCGAGTTCCTTTTTCAGCTGTGAAAATTTAGGAATTACTGTCCTAGAGCAATATATATGCACTTTTTGGCCCTTGATTACCACTAAAGCCTTAGGGATTTTAGACTCGGTCATACTGAGACACCCCTTGCGTAGTAGGAATAATCTGCTTTATCTCTACATCAAGCCCTTGTTCTTTTAGTTTCTCGTATAGCCTTTTGGCCTCTGCATAACATGAATCGCCTTGGAAACCTAGATACTTGATTGTTATCCTTCCATCCTTCCCAATCTCAATCAATATCTTGTCCATGTTAAAACGCATGAACTAATATTTTATCTTTCTTATTCTCAACTGCTACTTTGTACCCTAGTTTTTGCAAAGAAAACTGAAAAGCTGCAGTAGTATAATATTGGTTTATATTGTCATTTAGCCTCTGAGCAATCTCTCTATTCGTGGTATAAAACTGATCCGTAACGATCTCAATTCCGTTTTTGGTTATCTGAATTCCTACCCCGCCGCTTGAGGTAGGAATAACTAAATCACATACTGTGGTCCTGCCAAAATAGTCTTTTATCTCAGCGTTTTCCCTAATGTCATTGAAGCCCATTAGCTTTAGCGCATGCTTTAGTGTGTTTATATTGACGTTCTTCAAAACGCATTTAACAATACTGAAGTGTGACATGTTAAATCCCCCTCCCTACAATTCCACTACTAACCTCCCGCATAAGAGCGTTTACCTGTCTATCGAATGCCTCCGAATCGATTAGATTAACGTTCTTAAGGAATGTTTTATACTTGTTTAACAATTTCTTCCTCTCCTCAATGTCTATTTGTATACTTTTCATTGTCTCAGTAAGTAAATCAAGATTAACTTTAGTGTTTTGTATAAACGCTTTTCTTAGCGATTTTTCGATTATATATGCTAATTCTGCACTGGTATAAAATGCCGTTTTCTCAGCAATTGTTTTTAGAGCCTCTACATCAACTGGTTTATTCTTTGCGTGGATTGTTAAAATTTGCAGCCTTGCGTCGTAATCAGGATAAAGAACTGGAATAAGAGAATCAATACGCCCAGGCCTTAAAAAGGCCTCGTCAATACTCTCGATATAGTTCGTAGTCCCTATTATAATGCTTTTCCTGTTCTCATCGCCAAACCAAGTCAACATCATACTTATCATCCTCCTCGATACTCCTGAATCCGTGGACACTATATTAGCTCGTCCCATGAAAAGCTGGTCTATCTCATCTATAAAGAGGATACATGGCGCTAATGACTCAACGATTTGCTGAATTTGTTTTACACGTTGCTCGGTTTCTCCGACAATACCTCTCAAGAACGTTGAAGGATCCAACTGTAATAATGGCAATGAAACCTCTTTAGCCAATGCTTTAACAAAATAGGTTTTGCCCGTACCAGGCGGGCCAAACAAAATAACACCTTTAGGAACTGCAATACCATATAACTTCGCCGAATCTGGATTCTTTAAAGGTAATATAATGGATTCTGTAACATACTGCTTAAGAAAATCATAACCGCCGATACTCTCAAACCCCCTAGTAGGCTGAACAAACTCAATACCGTAGTTATTGAGAATTTCGGTCTTAAATTGCCTGTACTCGAAAATATTAAGGGTCTTATGTTTAAATACTGATAATAGTGTAGCTGTAGATACTTCATATAAATTAAGGCCGGCCGTTATGTTTATAACCTCATCAATGTTATCTGCGTTTATACCAAGCTTTTTTATACTGTTTAGTATAATGGCCTTCCTTTCCTCTGGAAGAGAAATAGGAACCTCGATATTAATGACCAGTCGCCTTAGTAATGCCGAATATAATGAGATATCCGTAAAAACGAATACCTTGCTTTCGTTTCTGTATAATTCTGCATCTTGAGACCAGTGTAGTAAATAATCATTCAATAAGTTAATGTAATGTGGTAAGTATGCATTTATGATGATTACGAATGTTTTTACGTTTCTTCGTAACAAAGAATCAATCTTTGATAACAAAGAAGTATCTAACGAGACCTCGTTCTTTTGATTACTTACCAATTGATATAGCTTTTGAACTGAAATATCAGCGATGTATATTTCTGCAGTAGTCTTGCTCAAAAAAGAAATTAACTCCGAAATGCGTATATAGTCAGAAGAACTTATTAGAACTACGTTGCTTTGTTGGGCCGATAGACGGATATCAATTTCTTCTAACCAATTCAAATTTACTCTTTCCATAATAAAATAATAAACTAACTAATATAAAAACTTTTGCTTAAACTACAAATAACGCCTAAGTTTCTGGATCCGAACATCAGAAAACTGAGCCAGTGTATCCTCTAAACGTTTTCGTATCACATCCTCAACAGGTGTAACCTGCTGAGGCTCCCTCTCATTCACGATTTTAATTTTCATCCCTAGCTCCTCCTGAATCGCTTTAATCTTGCTACCCTGTTTTCCTATGAGTAAACCTGCAATTTGTTGAGCCTCGCCCTTTAGAGTAATCACAACTGGACCATAGAAATCTTGAACGAACTTAACTAAGCCTTGTTGTTCGTAGAAACTAAGTTTTGCTGCTAAGATTGAACCGCAATATTTCCTTACTGCACTATAAAACTTATCAGGGAAGGTTTCTGTCCGCTTGATCATATGTGAATACTCCCAAAAGTTGTCTTCGATGCTGCGTATAATCCACCTTGCATCCTTTGCTGAAAAACCACTAAGAACTACCGTATCCTTTTCAACCTTGATTTCCTTACCATGCAGTTTTAATTGCATATTAGGTAAGGTAAAGGAAATTTTACCCTGGACTGGAATATTATTAACCTTCTCCCACTTGTGGAAGGAATTCTCACCTTCCCACCATTTATAATCGAAAAGAATATCGGTAAGGCCTTCGAAACTTAAGTTGAACAGTATTCTGTCATAATGTATTCTGTTTAAATCATCTTTAAGATCCTGCCTTAACTTAAGCCTATCTTGAAAACCTAGTGGCTGCTTTAAATTGATTACAACATGATAACCACGCTGAGTTTTAATAAAGACAGGATCAGGAGAAATGTTATGCAGCTTATCCAAATAACTAAGCTCAAAAGAATCAGTATAATCCAAGTCTAAAGTCAATCTTGTTTTTCTATATTCCTTAAGTTGCTCAAGAACACTTTGTGGGATTGTATTTTTAATAACTTTGTGTTCCCAGCGCTCATTATCCCAGAGTCCTACTAATTTACTCTCTATCATAAGTTCTCCCTCTCCTGCAAAAGGAAGAATTTCGACTCCAACGTAATTATAGTCTTCACTAGGAATTGATGGTAGGATAGAAGAAAAGTAATAATGTATGCCCTCGAAACCGTATGCTTCCTTAACCATTAATACTAAATAACTTTCCATAAATTTATAATAAACTACCTAATATAAAAATTTTTCCAAAAAAAGAAAAATAAAAAAATTAACTTTGAGAAGAAAACTTTTCCTTCAGCTTTTGAAGCCTTATGTCTTCCTCTTCCTGAGATTGTTGTTGTGCTTGAACTTGTTGACTGACTTCTTGCGCTATAGTCGTAAACTGGACATCGATAATGCGATAAAATATTAAGTTATACCAGTGAAATGTCCCATGTTTCCTTACAAACTTGTCATACTTTTCGTAGTATACTTTAAAGTTGGCTTTCGCAAGATTATATTTAAATAGATATGTTTTATAATCCATATCTGCGGTTTTGTATTTTTTATATACACGCTTAACTGTGTATAAAAGATCACCTGGACCAAAAAATATATTCTGTAGATTATGACCTTTAGGAGAAGGTTTTGTAAATAAATGATTAGCAACGAAAACGCCTAAGTTTTCCTGAATTGTAAATACGTCAAGAACCCGAAGATTTAGAACTTGAGCTATCCTTTTTGCAAATTCATCATCCGCGGTATTGAAATCCTCAATTTTACTTTGGTTTACAACGTTATTCTCAAGCGTAAGAACAAGATACTGAACGCTTACTTGTTTATCCGTTTGCAAGTAATAGTTTTCCTTATCCATACTTTGAATTGCTTCAACAACATTGCCATCCGAAAGAATAAAGAACGCATCATATGGTTGTTCCTCCTCAAATATTCTTCTTATGCTTTCCATACCTTAATAATAAATTATGTAGTATATAAATTTTTGCTTAAATTCTTAAGAAAGTAAAAGAAAAAAAATTAAGCTAAAAAAAGGAAAAAAGAAATAAGCAAAAAAAGAAAAAATTTGCTTAATGAGAATTGAATATTTTATAACAATACCTACACAAATAAATAGTTTTGCCGTTGTATTGAAGTTGATAAACGCCCCGCCTGATCCCTTTTTTGGAACTGCGATTATTACGATAACAGAAATAACAGTATGGCTGAATTATGCCATAACGCTGCCTTTTTTGGGATACCGCTACCCTTCCTATAGTAATCTTTCTTTCCATAAGAAAATAATAAATCATAGAGTATATAAACTTTTGCTTAAACTTTTGAGAAGGAAGAGCCAAAAAAAATGGAAAGAAAGAAAATGATCGTGAGCGGACTGCGGGGGGATTCGAACCCCCCAAATCCCCCTCCTAGCAGGTTAGGCCCTGCTAGTCCTTGCCAACGAGAGTAACCCTCGCGGGGAGTTTAGGTAACCCCTGGGGATGGAGCTACCTAAAGAGCCCCACTACTCTCCTCGCGCTGACAAGACAAGGGGTTTACCAGGGGAAAGGGCAGACATCTTCCCCTTTCCTGCCTCCCGCAGTCAAGATTATAATAAACTATCTAATATATAAATTTTTGCTTAAATTCTTAAGAAAAAAAGCTAAGCTAAAAAGGAAAAAAGAAATAAGCTTAAAAAAATTAAGCTAAAGAAACAGGTATATATTTGCCTTTTTGTTCGCCGAGTTTAACGCTTATTATTTCACCGCTTTTAAGAATTGCTTTTTGAACATACTTTTCCAAGAACTGATCAGGAATATTTGTAAATACTGGCTTCCATTCAAAGCTTGTGTAATAATCTGAGTTCCATGAACTTTTTTTGATTGGATAAATTTGAAGAATAACATCATAATCATCTTCTCCTTTTATTGTTTTAGTTTTTATTATTACCCCATCGGCCCAGTCTGGCGCTTTTGAAATTATTTCCTTAATGACGTTATTTTCGTTTTCCCATTTTTTGCGTTCTTCCTCTTCCTTCCTTTTTCTTTCTTCTTCTCTTCTTTTATATTCTTCTTCCTCTTTTTTCCTTCTTTCCTCTTCTTGTTTTTGGAATTCCTGAAGCAATTGATTAAATAGTGTTAAATCAGGCTCATTCGAAAAACTAAACAAATAATATATATATTTCCTAGGCGCATCAACCTTAACGATAATAAACTTACCTGTGTCGACGTGATGATATGTTTCGAAATCATCGTAGTGATGTTCTTCAAAGCTTGGATTTTCAACAATACCGATTTCCTGTATGTCATTTTTAAACAACTGTATTTTTAATTTTTGCAACTTGAAATTAGGACTAGAACCGCCAGCTATGGTCCACCAGTAATCTTTGTAATATTGCACATTTACTTTGAAAAGTTTGTTTAAAAATTGTTCAAGCTCGACTTTTTGATCAACTTCGACTATAAGTTTTAGTAAGCTAACGTATTTACTACCGTAATAATCGCCACAATATGGGCAATAAGGCTCATCTGCATCATACTCAATCTCACTTCCGCACTTTTTGCAAATTTCTTTTTGTATACTTTTAACTTGAAAGTTTAATTTTGTAGCTAATTGTGGAATAGAAACTGTTTGAATAGGTGGATTAGAATAAATAATGTAATAATAACCGTTATAATAATAAATTGCCTGAATATTGCTAACATTTAATTCAATTTCCTGTTCGTTTACTTTAACTTTAAAAATACCATTCGAATTTATATAAGAAGGTATTTTGGTAACTTGTATACCACTGCCTAAATAACTACCACTTTCCATAATTAAAACAATAAACTTCCTGATATATAAATTTTTGCTTAAACTAGAATAAAAATTAAGCTTAAGGCCGACCAGTAAAAAATAAGCTAAAAAAATAGTTAATTTATAAAACTTGGCTTTTAACCAACCAAAAATCAAGCTGCTTTAATTCGGATTCCGTTAATATTTTCCCTTCAGGAAGCCTAGTTTTTAAGAAGAAATGGATCGCTGTATCACCTGGCTCAAGAAACACTGAGATTCTGTTTACTGGAATTTCAACGCCGAGTAGCTGTGTTAATAGTTTTGCAGTTGCTTCGTGACCCACGGCCGAAATGAAGTCTTTTGAAAGTATTTGTTTTGCTTCTTCAACGCTAATTTTTTGTAATACTACTGTTGCTTTAGGATACTTAGAGAAATCTATCGGAACAATAAGGGTATTCAACACGTATATCTTTTCGCTTTCCATACCTTAATAATAAATTACCTAATATATAAACTTTTGCTTAAACTTTTGAGAAGAAATAACAAGAAGAAAAATGGAAAGAAAGAAAATGATCGTGAGCGGACTGCGGGGGGATTCGAACCCCCCAAATCCCCCTCCTAGCAGGTTAGGCCCTGCTAGTCCTTGCCAACGAGAGTAACCCTCGCGGGGAGTTTAGGTAACCCCTGGGGATGGAGCTACCTAAAGAGCCCCACTACTCTCCTCGCGCTGACAAGACAAGGGGTTTACCAGGGGAAAGGGCAGACATACTCCCCATTTCCTGCCTCCCGCAGTCAAGATTATAATAAACTATGTGATATATAAACTTTTACTTAAACTATAAATGTATACAAAAAGCTTAAGGCCGGCCAGAAAAATAAACTAAAGCAAAAAAAGAAAATTGGTTAAGGAAAAAAATATTTAAGGTTTTGTTACAATTCTACCAAAGTAACACCAACAACTACCGCACGGCAGATTGTTTGATGTATTACTGTGACATTGACAAGGACACCATTCGTCTAATACTGCATATCCGTCTGGTGTAAAACCGATAATATTTTTAGATCTTTGATACAACTCTTCAATTTCTTTACTAAACTTAGTATAATTACTATCATTTATTTCTGAATTATTTAAAAACCAGTACCCGGAATTGCAAGCACAATATGAATAGACCACATACCGTTTGTTGTTTTCTTCATCCTCGAGAAGCAATGCTGAATTACTAATTGCTACTATTCTTACTTTCCTTCCAACCAAATTTTTGCTTTCCATATTAAAATAATAAACTAAGTGGTATATAAATTTTTGCTTAAATTGAAAATAAGGTTAATACATAAAAAAGAGAATAAAAAAGAAAAAAGGGAAAAGCTAAAATAAATAACCTAAAAGCTAAAGCCAAAAAAAAGAAATTTGATTTTAAGGTTAAACTAAACCGCTAAATTGTTTAAATACTTCTTGTGCGAACTCGATAAAATCTTGTATCTCGTTCATTCTATTAAGTTCATTCAGAAACATAAATAGCTCATCTTCATAAATTAGCATTGCTGGATCTTCCTTTATTTCCTCATATTCACATGTTAATTTTAAACCAATATTATTATCTTCAAGCTTAACAGCTTTTGAACTTATATACAGTCTTGCTAATTTTTCATTATATAGTTGAGTATAATATATCATTTCGATAGTAGTGTATATGCTTCCAGACTTTTCAAGCTGTGGTTCAAGAATTACAAGAACATTGTTTACCCAGAATTTTACTTCAACCATATCTTCGTTAACTTGCATAGCATAATACCCTTTAACATTCTCTTTTATTTTTTCTGCGAATACTTCCAAAGCTAAATTACTACTTGCCATAACAAAATAATAAACTAAGTGGTATATAAATTTTTGCTTAAATTGAGAATAAGATTAATCCATAAAAAAGCTAAGCAAAAAAAAGAGAAAAAAAGAAATAAGCAAAAAAAGAAAAAAATTATTTAATTTAAAGTTAACAATCCTTAGGTTCTACGTATTTTATAAACATTTTATTTCCTTGTTTGAATATTTTGAACGTTTCTGGGTAAAGTTTCGCCGTTATACTTTCTCCCTCTGCTATTTCAATTGGTTCGAACATGTCGGAAGAATAGATTCTTTCGTAAATCACTCCGACAGCTTTTTTCTTCACACCTGCTGCTAACTCGAACTCAGTGTTTACTGGTAGATCTAGATCGCCTAAAATAATTTTTTTAACGTCTTCCTCACGATAAACTCCAATTATATCTCTGACAAACGCTAACTTTGGATCAATTCCTCCCGCAACAATATACCATTTGTCCCTGACAAATGGTATATCCCTAAACATAAATTCTGCCGTTACAACCACGAGTTCAAGTCTTTCCTGACCATTATAATAGGATGGTTTAATTTGTAGTAGTTTCCCATACCTAGTTATACTATAACCGTTCTCGCCCACCCATAATATTGGGTAGGAGAGTTTAGTTATTACTGCCTCGCTAATTTCAACTTCCCAATTTATTTCGCTTTCCATAAACTTATAATAAACTATCTGATATATAAATTTTTGCTTAAACTTAACTTTTTAAGCTAAAATTTTTTCCAAAAAATCTTCTTTTGGAAATAAAAAATAAATTTATTTTAAAAAAAAGGAAAATTATACAAAAATATAAAAAAGGGGGTATACTATACGTGGGGGTATATAGTATAGCAGGATAGGTCAAGATAACCTGATCTAGTATTTGACAGGGGTATTACTGATTTCTCCCGTCCTAAAGGACGAGGCTTTCATTTAAGTATATAAAATTTTGCCCAATAATTTTATCCAATGAAATTTATCCAATAAAATTTTACGCTTAATTTTTTCTCAAATAAAATCTCTGCAATAAAATTTTGCCCTTTAAGAAATTGCCCTTAAAATTTTATTGTGTAATTTTTCCCCAACAAATTTTATTGGCTAAATTTTGCTTATATATTGCTACCTGCATACATTATTTCCGTTATGCCTTCAGAACTTGTTGTTTTAAAAATTGGGGTAGCATATTTATCAAGATATGCCTTTAAACGCTCAAAGCATGGAGTTCCTGTATGTATTGCAATATAATAATACTTGTATTTGCTAATGAGCTCTTCCGTCAATAAACACTCGCAGCCTTCACAGTCTACCTTTAACAAATCGGCCGGAACATACTCGCCTTTCCATTCACCATGCCACTCTATTCTTTCATCAAAAAATGCCTGTGACTCAAGAGAATAACAAATAACTTTCTTTGCACCATGTTGCAAAAACCATATAGCACTAGAACCAATATCTGCACCGATATCAAGGATCACAAGTCCCTTAACATCAAAAAATGAATAGGTATAGGCATATTCTTTCCAGTATGCAACATCTTCAGGCCTCATACTCAATTAATACGTTTTTATTATTATTTTCACTAATATTTAACGTGTATGAATGAAATAAAACCAATTGAATATTGGCTGAATAAAATACATTGCGGAGATGCTTATGAACTATTAAAACAGATCCCAAGCGAAAGTGTCGATTGTGTGATTACTTCACCCCCCTTCTACGCGTTAAGAACATATGGAAAATATACAGAAAAAATCTTCGATGGAGACCCTAATTGTTCTCATGAGTGGAATGGTTCGCTTTGTGTAAAATGCAATGCTTATAAAGGCGAGCTGGGTTTAGAGCCTTCTTGGGAATTGTATGTTAGGCATTTAGTTGATTTGTTTAGAGAAGTTAAACGTGTTTTGAAAAAGACAGGTTCTTTTTGGTTAAATATTGGAGATACTTATGCTAGCAAGAGTATGAATTGGACTGAAGAATATGCTAATAAACCGCAATGGCATTCTAAAGAACCAATATTGAGAGGTATAAGCGGTTATAAACCTAAATGTTTAATGTTAATACCGTTTCGTGTGGCTTTTGCATTAATTGATGATGGATGGATATTAAGGAATGTGATTATTTGGAAAAAATTAAATCCCATACCTTCGAGTGTAAAGGATCGTATGGCTCAAACTTATGAATATGTTCTACATTTCGTTAAGTCTAGGAAATATTACTACTGTTTGGATAATATTCGAATTCCGCATAAAACAAAATTTGCACCATTTAATTTAAGAGTTAGAGATGTTAAACAGCTTTCAGAAATAACTGGAATAAAGGAGACAACACTTGCACATTATTTTAGAACTGATTTTTCTGGCCAAGCATTGCCAGATAGAGAAACTTGGAATTTACTTAAACCGATATTAAACTTAGGGAACTATGATGATTATATCAGCGAAGAAATAAGGTCGGCTCTACCACAAACTCATCCTTTAGGGCGCAATCCTGGTGATGTCTGGGAAATGAGTACTAGACCGCTAAAGGAAATGCACTTCGCTAGTTTCCCTTTGGAGCTACCATTACGTCCAATTTTAGCTACTTGTCCACCTGATAATGGAATTGTCCTAGACCCATTAGCAGGTTGTTATGATAAAGAAACAGAGGTTTTAACAAAAAAAGGCTGGAAACACTTTAAAGACGTAACTTTTGATGATGAGATAGCAACTTTAAATCCGATCACTAAAGAATTAGAATATCAACGCCCTATTAGAATAATCAACTATCATTATAAAGGTAAGATGTATTATGTAAAGACTAAAAAAGTGGACCTTAATGTTACTCCTGACCATAACGTATATGTAGCAATGAGAAAGTATCCATTACCAAAGAAAGAATGGAAATTTGCTTTTTATAAGCCAAGTGAAATTTTCGGTAAATATGTAATTTATAGTAAGAGTTTCATTTGGAAAGGAAGGGAGAAAGAATATGTTTTACTTGAAGGGTGTTCTTCTAAAAATCAACAAAAATATCATCCAGTTCAAATTCCCATAGATTTGTTTTTACAATTTTTAGGCTATTATCTTTCAGAAGGAAGTGTGCCATCTGGTCAAAAAGATTATAGAATTCAAATTTCAACAGATATGAAGGATAAATATAGAAATAAAATGGTAGAGGTTGCAAAGAAATTGGCATCCATCTTAGGTCGTAAAATATTTCAGGATAAACGTGGACGGATTATAATATTTGATAAAAGATTATATTATTTTCTTAAAAGATTGGGGTATGCTAATACCAAATATATTCCACGTGAATTTTTAGAATTACCTAGAGATAAATTACATATCCTATTAGAGAGTTTAATAGAAGGAGATGGACATAAAAAAGGTTCGAAAATGGAATATTACACAGTTAGTAAGCAATTGGCTGATGATGTTCAAGAGCTAGCTTTAAAATGTGGTTATGATGCAACAGTTTCTATACGTAAACCAAAATATGTTAGAATAGGTGATAGGCTTATTTATTCAAAACAATCTTATATTGTTCATATATCAAAGCGGAGTTTAAATCCAAGGGTCTATATAAAACGGAATCTTTTGGATGGTAAGCGTAAAGGTTATTCTTCAAAATGTGTTGAGGAATGGATAGATTATGATGGAATGGTATATTGTGTTGAAGTTCCAAACCATGTTATTCTTATAAGGAGAAATGGTAAGGTAGTTTGGTGTGGCAATAGCGGAACGGTTGCATTAACTTGCGAACTAATAAATCATGGAAAGTGGGATGAATTCAGGCTTTATGTAAACGAAATCGCTAAAAAGCAAAAGTGGAATATAAAGTGGATAATGATTGAGATGAATCCTGAATATTGCAAAATTGCTGAGAAACGTTTAGCACCTTTTTTGCATAAAACGCTCGAAGAATACATGGGAAATTAATCTTTAGTGAGAAATTTAATTAATTTGTCATCAACATCAATTTGACTCAGAATAATGCGGAATTTAGCTTTGACATCGGAAATCCGGGTTATATTATCTATACTAAGAACTACTTTGCGTAAAGTGAAATATTTAGCTCTTAACTCTTCAACCATTTCAGCCGTATGACGGTCAGCACGTGTAACGAAAAAAGGCAATAAAAAAGGTAAGTCATATGCCTCAATTCCTACAGAAATAGAGACTAATTTATCATTGATTGCATTTCTCATGCCCAGTAAATTGTTAAACCATGCGTCAAATTCTTTATTAAATGTTTCAAAGTCTAAATCCTTTATCTTCTTTAGTGTAACTAAATCCTGCTTAATCTGGTTAATGATTGCATTGTAGTTTTTAAGTGAATAATCTATTTTGTTCTTAGCGTTGATTAATTTATCTTTCAAATGTTGATACTCTACCCTACGTAATTCCTCTTCTTCACTCATGTTCAAGAAAATATTTGATTAATGACCCATCGAGTGAACTACTAATACTTGCCGGTGATCTACTCATTAATACGTCAACACGAACCCATAACTTTGTAAATTTTTCTTCAGAATTTTTCCTTGATTTAGATTCATATATATCATGTATATACTTGCTATATATACGCTTTAATTTATCTTTGAGAGGAATTTCTGACATATCTTCATAAGAATACATAATGTTAACAATCGGCAAGTATAAATTCTCGGCAAAAATCATGTCTGAATCCATAGCAAGTTTCTTAGCTTCTATTACCGCTAATAAATCGTCTTTAAGAAATTTCTCTTTAAGTTTACTTAATCTTTTACTTAAATCTGATATCTTAGCATCATAATTAGGAAGAATTTTCTTAAGTTCAACATCTGCCTCATTTAACCGATGTTTTATTAACCTGAGCTGATTCAGATTTAATTTACTCATGTTCTAAAAAGTATTTAATTAATTTGCGGTCAATTTCCTCGATAAAAGACTGGATATCAACATACAAGATATCTCTCTTAATCTCGAATTTCTCAAGAGAGTTATTAAATCGTTGAATAAGCGGGTCTTTTTCATTCTCAATAACCTTATTTCCTATCTCTTTCAGCTTGTTCCTTATTGCAGGGTCAATTTGCTCATCTTTAATATACTTCCCATAATTACGTTCAAAAAAAGATTGTGTAAAATCACCTTGAAGAGATATTATTGCATAATCTTTAATCCCCTCTACTAAATAACTGATATTATGTAAGGCCCCAATAAAGTCGTTATCGTCTAAACTTAGTCTTTTATTAAGTTCTTTGATATCCTCTTTTATAATATCAATACCTATAATATGCCCTAAAGAAAGACGGCTCGAGCCTATCGCTAAGTCATCGCGTAAATCAGTATATTTATTTAAGATGCTTTCTTCTTCACTCATGTTCAAGAAAGTATTTGATTAATTTACCATCAATTTCCTCTATAAAAGAGTCGATATAATTATCCAAGTTATAGCTCTGAGTCATGTAATTCTCAAGAGCGCTATTAAAACGTTGAATAAGCGGGTCCTTTTCATATTCGCTGACTTTATTCCCTATTTCTTTAAGCTTATTCCTTATAGCAGGATCAATTTGCTCATCTTTAACATATTTATCAAAAACATACTCAAAAGAAGACTGTGTAAAATCGCCTTGTAAAAGTTTTCTTCCATCATATCTAACATTGCTTACAGAAGAAAAAATATAGTCTTTATAGAAGTCCTTAAGAAAGGAGCTATCGTCTAAGCTTAGCCTTTCATTAAGTTTTGCAATACTTCTTTTTATACGATCAAGATACATATCATACCTATTAATAACAACAGAAGAAATATGTTCTAAACGCATCGCTAACTTATTGCGTAAATCAGTATGTTTCTTTAAGACACCTTCTTTTTCACTCATGTTCTAAAAAGTATTTAACTAGTAACTAGAGGCCTTAGTTCCTCAATCTTCTTATTGACTTCCTTAAGAACATCATCGACTTCCTTTGCTAATTCCTCAAGTCTGGGCTTGAATCTGGTAGGTGCTTCTTTAATCGCCTCTTCAACTGCAGCAATGTACTCTTTTAGTGCATTTCTAACTTCTTGAATCTGCTCTTTAGGAACAGATACTTCAATACCGTGTTCACTAAGGAATCTAGTTAAACGTTCATTCCCTAAATAATAGTTTTCAGGGTTATCAAGTCTGAAATCTTTTGATGTTGCAAATGCTAGTATTTTAGCGGCTTTCTTTACGTTATCTTTGTTCACACCCTTACAATTCACACCGTTTGGAGAAGTAACACAGTCTAGCCCTGCATACCTTTCAAAGTAATCTTGCATTGCTCTATTCACATTATCATCTCTATCAAAATATTCTAAGGTTCCTTTCTCTAAATTTATATGAGTGGCATGACCTGCAGCTGAACCTACACGCATCATCAACTCATCGTCCACTATTATACCCTGAAGAGGAATTACATCTTCTGGAGCATATAATCTTAATTCGTCAAGCTTATCGACCAGCTCATCCCATGCTTTACATGCCTCAACTAATGCATTATTAGGATTGGATTTTTCACTAACTCTGCAACGATTACTTACTGCTTTCGTTTCAGCTAAGAAATCGGCCACTCTATGAATGCATGAGCTTAGGCTGTTTAAAACCTCGGCAACTGACCTAGTTGTTATTATGCATTTTTGACCTGTAGCTTCAACTACTCTATTCTCTACTCTTCTTAATGCATCTATTGCTTCAGAACTCGACCTGCATGTATTACCTTCTTCTATCTCAAAGCATCTATCCAAATCACGACTGATATGAGTGAGAACTACATCGATATCGCCGACCAACCCGATTAAAGGATCGACTCTTTCACTACCAAGCTCAGAATATTTATCAACCCTCTCCGATAAAGTATCAGCAAAATCTCTAGTTATGAAATCACGAATTCTATCGAATTCCTTTAGAAAACGGTCGTCGATTAAACTAGGACCTAAACGAGCTGCATATTCTCGTGTTAACTTCTCAGCTTGGTATAAAGGATCAGCTATTTCAACTTGAGCCATAATATACTAATACATTTCAAATCTAAATTCTTTTCTCTTGCTTTCCCTTTTATGTTTGCCAAAAAAACAAATAGTTAAGTCAACGCATGCGGGGATGGAAATATTCACTTGCAATCTTTCTTGATTTCTTCGATACAATCAAGAAGATCCTTAAAGCTGATTTTAGTGTCTTTTTTGCTTAAATTCTTTGAAAGTTCCTCAAGCTTTTTTAATGTTTCCTCGCTCATGCTTGATTACCCATGTATTTTAATAAACCATACGGAACAGGAGGTAATGGCGGAATACCTATAGGAAATAGGTCCTTTATTAATGTATCATTGGAATTACTATTAGAAATAGGTGAAGGAATGCGTAATGCGTCTCTTAATTCATCTATGCCTAATTCTCTCATAACGTTTTGAGGACTTAACTCCCTTAATTCACGCATAAGTTGCTTAATGCCAAGAACATCATTGCTCCTTATTTCTTCTTTCCTAGGAAATCTACGTTCAGCTTCAGCTCTGGCCTGAGAAAGCATATCGGCCGTCTCTCTGACCTTATCCAATGTTTCATTCTTTATTCTTTGGCCGTCCTTATACTCCTTCACGATATTGTAAATATTCTTAAGTTCAGCTAAACCTTTCTCGAATGTTTCTAATTCTTCTTTACAGAATGAACAGCCAGTCATGCTCTTTAATTCTTGAATCGTGGCAATCGCCTCATCATATTTCTTAAAAAGTTCTTGCTCTGACATACATGATATAAATAAACATTATAAAATAAAAATTTAAAAAAAAAGAAAAAAATTAAAAAATTCCCTTATTTCTTACCGAATTTACTTAGTACACAGTCTATTTGGGCTGCTAGTCTGTCTTTAGGAGATGCAGTTGCACTTAACCCTTTAGCACATTCCCTGACTCTTGGTATTACGTTTGTATAGATAAAGTCTGCCGCTTCGGCTCCGCTTGTAAACCTCGCCATAATTAAATTATATTAGAAAATGAATATATCTTTTTGTCGGACACTCACTGGCCGGCCTGCTCACTCCATTTTTCTTCAAAGGCCTTAATTACTCTTGCACCTACCAAGTTAATATATTCATCGGCAACCTTTATCGAGGCCCATCCCATTACTGCAGTTATCTCATATGGATTGAAATCTTTAGCAGCTAAAATTGTAGCGAAAGTTCCTCTAAGAGCATGTGGAAATACTCTTTTCTTCAACTTCGCATCCTTAGCTACTTGCTTGACAATGTATTTTAGGCTCTGCCTATCTTTAATCACGTCTTGAACTCGATTAAAATTGCTAAAGAACTCAGTAATGTATGGCTTATATTCTGGCACTATAGGAATAACTCTAATGGCCGCCTTCGTCTTAGGTTTCCAAAATCCTCCTCTTAATCTACAATCATAACAACTACATCTTTGATACGACGGTATTTTTATTATCCAGCGATTGAAATCTATCCAATTTTTAGTCATATGGACAAATTCACTTTCCCTCATGCCTGTATAAATTAAGGAAGCAATAACAAATTTTTCAGTCTTAGTTTTACATGCATCGAATAATCTTTGAATTTCGGCCTGATCGAGAATATTTTCTTTAGTCTTTGGTTTTAGGACCAAGGCCTATTCCTCTTTGTTTCATCAAAAAACGAATAGTATTAGCTGGAACCAATAAATCGAATATGTCGCCAAATGGTAATAAATCAGCAACGAAATCTATGGCTAAAGTGATATTCGTAATGTCTTCCAGCTCATCCTTAGGTACATATCTGCTACGAATAAAAGTAGATATGTCGCCTAAAATAGGTATTGCATCAACCAAATCTGCTAATACAGCCTCTACAATATCCTCATGATCAATCCTAGTAAATATCCTACATGCCCTGTTGCACTCGCTCATGACTTAGGAATTTGAGATAATAAGGCCTGTAGTACATAGAGAGGTAGCTCAATAGGTAATAACAACAAATCTAATAACGATAAAGGAAAGGCCGGTATTGGCGCTGTTGGAGGTGGCGCTGGTGTTATTGGAGATGTCGGTGGAGCAATAGGAGTTAAACTAATGGTTATAATTTTATCAGATGACATGGAAATCCTTCATATACTGAATTATTCATATTCTTGAAAACTAGACTGCCCTTATGGGACAACGATCGTCTCAGTTGCAGGATAATATCCTGTTGCGCTTGCTGAAACTGTATATGTACCTCTTGGTAAATTAAAGGAAACTTGACCTGATGAGCCAGTTCTGCCTGTACGACCGTCTATTGTAACAATCGCATTAGGAATAGGAGCGCGTGTTGAAATATCTATGACTTGAATAATGACAGTATAAATTTGAGGTGGTGGTGGAGGAGGAGGTGGAGGAGGAGGTGGAGGTGGTGGAGGAGGAGGTGGAACTCGGCGCAATGCAATTTCACGTCTAACTACATTGGATGCTGGAGCAACAGTTGCGGCTGGAATTAATGGCTTAGGACCTGGAAGCACCTCGATATGGTAAATTGGTTTTTCCGCCATAATAATATAACTATTTAGACCTAAATAAACTTTCTACATCGTACCAAATTTCGCTATCAATAAATTTTTGATTTAGTCTATAATATAACTTTTCTTTAGCCTTAGGAATATAATCTTCGCCACTCCTCTTTCTAGGCCTAGTCCCTTTTCTTACTTCAATTATCAGGCCAGCTTTCTTCAATGGCAATATGTAATTTGCTACAAAAGAAACATATGAACCGGGTCTTAAACCTAATACCCTTTTTTCTTCTGCAAGCGCTTTCCAAATTTCATATGGATAAGCTTCACGTTTCTCAAGAAGATAATCACGAATAAAAACTCCAGTCGAAATTAGCCTAGAGGCCGCCCAACCTCGAGACAGTGAGCTACACCTCAGCTAAAGCTTAATTCCGCTTTTCCTTAATTCAATACTCATACATTCAATCCTGTCCTTTATGTCCTTTACGACTTTACCGTCATAAGTTCCTCCTATTTTACATTTATCACTTGCTTCAATGAATTTTTCAACATGTTGCGGAATTGCTCCTTGTGGCCGCATTATGGTATTTTCAGGTCTGCAATACTTAGCTATCTGGTCTTGATCTAATGCGCCTATAATACCTGCATCCCAACAATATTTTTTACCTGTAGGTAATTGGATACATTCACAAGGCCCTCTTCTAGCTCTTTCCTCATCAACAAGAATGCCATCTAAAGCTATATCAAGAAGTAAAAGTTTATAAAACAGTTTTCTAGGTTTAGATTTCTCTATAGTTATGCCTGGTATTCCTGATTCAGTTACCGTGGGCTACCTCACCTCTTGAGTGAAGTTTCCAGCGTTAAGAGTAGGCTTTACGCCTAGCTCCTCATTTACTGGTTTGGGAGGCTCACAGCTTCCCCATCCCATAGATCTCATTAATCTATGGGCTATGTTTATGGATACTTGATTATTTCTTTTAAGGGAACATCCCTGTTTATATATTATGTTTATTCTATTTAAGCTTTTAATCTTTTTTAGGAAAATACTCATAATTAATAAATATTTCTTATAAGTTAATAAATTTAAGGGGATGTTCCCTTGAAGGAACTACAAATAACGATTGTTGGCAAAGTCTTCAATGCAAACAAAAATAAAGTATTAATATTAAATCAAACTCTTGAAGAATACTTTAAACTTGTAAAGTGGTATTTGAACTTTAATATTGTTTCTAAAACGAAACTACATAATAAATCATATGAATTGGCTAAGAAAATGTTCAATCTAAATACTGCTTTAATTCAAACAGCTAGAGATAAAGCTATCGAAATATTGAAAAGTTTTAATAAGGTAAAAAGAAAGTCAAGTAAACTAAAACTGAAAAGAATAGCTATACGATTTGATGAAAGATGCTATCAATTCGATAAAACTGATGATATATTAACTCCATATTGGTTAACTTTACGTATTAATAAAGAAAAAAGAATTAGCTTACCAATCGTCTTCGGCGAAAAACAAAAACAAAGAATTGAGGAAGTTTTAAAGAATGAATGGAAATTTGCAACTGTTGAAATGGTTAAACGTGACGGTAAGTGGTATGCTCATTTTGTTTTAAAGAGAACTATTTCTGGTATAGATGAACCAGAGACAATTATAGCAATCGATATAGGAGAACATAATTTAGCAACAGCAACTAAGATATTAATTAATAATCCAAATAAACCAGTTCAAGGTAGATTCTGGAAAGGAGTTGAAATTAAGAAAACCAGAGGATTATATTCACATATTCAAAGAAATTTAATGAGAAAGAAGAACTTAAAAGAAGTAAAGAGACTTGGAAAAAAGGTAAAAAGAAAAACAAATTATTTGTTGCATATTATCGTTAATCAAATTATTGATTATACTAAACAAAGTTCAAAACCTGTAATAGTAATGGAAGATATAACACATATTAGAGAAAAATTCGATAAAGGGAGAAAATTAAATAAGCGTTTTCATAGTTTACCATTTAGGGAATTGCAGACATACATAGAATATAAAGCTCTTCTTAACGGTATTCCTGTTTACTATCTACCAAAAAATCTAGTCAAAAATACTTCTAAGACTTGTCATAGGTGCGGGTATGTTGCCCAAGTTAAAGGTAGAGAAATAAAATGCCCTAATTGTGGTCTCAGGTATAATAGAGACCTGAATGCATCCATAAACATAGCCCATAGATTAATGAGATCTATGGGATGGGGAAGCTGTGAGCCTCCCAAACCAGCAAATGAGGAGCTAGGCGTAAAGCCTACTCTTAACGCTGGAAACTTCGTCCTTTAGGACGGAGTAGCTCACTTAAGCTTTTACCTACCATAATAATATAACTATTTAGACCATAAAAAAAGGGAAATAGATTTATCCGAACTGAGCTTGGGTTGGTGGTACTTTAGATATCTCTTGTTGAGCTGTAAATATTGCGGATGCGCTAGGTAATGTAGGTAGACCTGGTAAGGCCGGCAATTGGGCGAATGCAGTTGATATCTTTGGAGGAGGAGGCAATGCCTTTGTTAGCGTGCCAAGTAAAGGGTCTTGGGATAAATGAGTATAAATTGCGCTGTTAATACTATCAAGCGCACTCAACATATTAGTTATAGGGTTGACTGCCATGTTTAGTACCTCTTAACTCTACTCTTAAATCTTTCTGCAAATTCCATTCCTATTTTATCCAGCGTATTTTCTGGACCTAATACAGCTCTAGCAACGTCTCCTGGACTTGGTACAACATCTCTTATAGCAGGTAGTGCAAACCAGTCTTGTAGTATTCCGTCAATGAATCCTAATGGATTCCACTTGGCTATAACCTTCTCTTCTTTTTCTTCTGCCATGTGTTAATAAAGATAAAATAAATATATAAATATTAAATATTAGAATTTTAATGATAAGTATATTCTGTCCGACAGAAATTAAAATCCCGGTGAAAGGTTATAGTGGAATTGAAAAAATTGCTTATGAACTCTTTTTGGCCATGAAAAAAATGAATGCCGATGTTATATGCTTAGGAAATGTAGATGAGGAAACCGATGATATGAAAAAACTAAACTACTATACAATATTCATGGGGGATAAAGTTATTGATTTTACGCATCAGAAATATTATGCTCCATTTTTCAACAAAACGAATTATATGGCAATCGTTTTCCATACCGATAACGTAAGTTATGTTAATGACGTCTATCCTACACATGCAGTTAGAAATGCATATGCAAAAATAAGCGATGGTCCAGTCATATACCCTGGTATCGATACTTCAAAGTATATTTACCGTGAAAATAAAGAAGATTATTTGCTTTTCTTAGGAAGACTAAGCATGATTAAAAGACCTGATATCGCTATTGAAGTTGCCGAGAAACTTAATACTGAACTTGTAATCGCAGGCCATGCTGGAATATTTGCTAGATACCCGTCGAGTGAATATGTCGATAAAATCATTGAGAAAGCAAAGAAAAGCCCTAAGATAAGGTTGATATCGGATCCTGACGATTCATTGAAAGCAGAGCTGCTATCAAGGGCAAAAGTATTGATTGTTCCTTCTGATTGGTCATCTATCAATTCATTTGAATCATTTGGAATAGTCGTTGTTGAAGCGTTATTATCTGGAACGCCAGTGTTGACAAGCGGGGATGGCGGCCTTAAAGAAATAGTGAATGAGAAGGTTGGCTTTATATGCAAAACAGTGGATGATTATGTAAAGGCCTATGATAGAATAAATGAAATTGACCCTAAGGAATGCAGGAGGCATGGCTTATATTTTTCATCTGAGCGATATGCAAAAGATTTGTTAAAACTATGGGAAACAAATTCTCAGTGATTATTGCTACGTTAAACAGGCCGACGTTGCAAACTACGCTTAAATCACTATATGCCCAAACATACCAAAATTTTGAAATAAAGATAGGTATTATGCCTGAGGTCAACGAATATGAATGTAGAAACAGGCTAGCTAAGGAATCTACAGGTGATGCTTTAGCCATTATTGATGATGATGCTTATGCAGATAAACGTTGGTTAGAAATAGCAAATAAGATATTTTCTAAAAGCTCTGTCCTTATTGCAACAGGTGCCGTAATAGGTAATCTACTAGGGCAAGGTGAAATGACGTTGGATAGGAAATATTGGGGTGTAGGAACTAACATGTTCATAAGAAGAAAAACACTTGAAGAAATAGGAGGATTTGAGACAAATTGGGGCCTTGAAAAGGCAAGAGGTTGGAGAGGTGATACAGATATATTATGGAGAATTTTAGAAAAATACGGCGAGGATTCATATGTTCATTCAAGTGAATTAATTGTCTACCATCCAAATCCTTTTCAATCACAATGGGATCCTAAAGTCGAAGTAAGATTCTACCAAAGATGGAGAGAGAAATGTGTGAAATATTTTGTGCCATATGACCCTAGACTGTGCCAAGTAATTCTGGCCGTTGAAAACGATGAAAAATACATTAAGGAAGCAAGGAAATATCTTGATGAATTTATTAAGGTAGGAATTATAACCGAAGAGCAAGTAAGAGCTGGAATAGAATTTGTGAAAAAATTCATCTAGGACCTAGTATTTTTTTCTACATCTAACAATATATTTTCTATCCTGGTTACCCTGCTCTTCACATCATTCAGTATGCCGTTCAGGTTATTCGTAGTTAAGTTAATTATTTCTAAAGTATTTTCTATTTTGCCTTTTAACTCTTTATACTGGCCGTCCATTGTTATCATGATCCTAGTTTGTGTATCAACCAATTCCTTAATTTGTGAGGCAAATACCGTTTGTGCTTTTATTAACTCCTTTATCTCATCTTGTCTTTCATCCATCCATCTTTGAAGCTTTAATTGCTGATTTTTCATCCAATTTACTAGGGAGGCCGTTACAGCAACTAAAGAAACAACGAAACTTATAATTTGGGTAAAGTTAATTAATGTCTGATAATCCATTAATATGTAATTCATGATAAAAATATTTATAGTTCTGTCATACATTTCGCTAACATTTTATCTAGTGTCGTATGATGAGAATTTTTTAAATGAGCCTGTATACCCCTTAGATTATGACAAGGCTTCCCACATAAAGGACATTCCAAAATCCCATAGCGATGCATTTTACCTATATGGGCATGAACATTGCTGAAAACGAGGTCGCAAAATGGACAGTTACTGGCCAATATTGGTAACTGTTATATTTATTGAGGTCAGGTTAGCATTAGTAAGTGAATAAGTGAAAGTCATTTCTAGCTTAATAGCATGTCGGCATTTAAAACAATAACCTATAGCAATATATGCACTAGAAGTATTAACCTCATAATGGTCCATATAGATTGATTCGCATGCGCAAACACAATCTATAATACAGTTTTTGCACATTTCAATTAAAATATACTCAACAAAAATTAAATAGTTAACTCGCTAAATTATATTATATGCTGTCGGCATTAGTTTCAGGATATATAGTTATAGTGGAAATAATCTTTGGCATACTAGCGATTTTAACACAAAGAGCTTCTCTTCGTAGTAAGGATGAACATGCAATAATTGTTCATGGATTAGTATGGTCAGCTGAGGTCCTAATAGCAGTTTCTTCATTCTTTATTCTAGCTATATTTTCAACAGAGCTTTTTGCAACTATTGCCTTTATAATAGGTCTAGCATTAGTGATAGGCGGTTCTATTGCACTCTACACACATATCTGACCTCCTCCCCGCCCTAAAGGGCGAGGGTTCCCTGAGGTCTCGGGGGTTACGCCCCTTTACGGGCGCTACTCGGTTATGGTCTACGATAAAAGACAACGGTTTCTTTATTGCTGAAACTACTATATTCGCTGCTTTTTTGAGGATGTTTAACGCACCGTTTAGATCCGAATGAAGTTTATGTCCTTTAGGACAACTAACGACCCCCCTTGGATGTCTCTTAACTTCCACATTGTGGTAAGCACAGTATTTTGAGGTGTTGTATTCAACAACCTCAAACACCTTCATTCCGTATTCTTGTGCCTTCAACTCAATGGCATCCATGAGTTTGCGGTAAGACCACATGTTTACCGTGAACTTATTACCCTTATCTTGTGCAATGTTAAAAGGATAACCTAAGTAGATGGTTGAAGCACCTAGTTCGTGTAATTCCTTAAAAAGATGGGAAGCGAAGTTCCTGTACAGATGAAGGAGTCTTCTAGTTAATTTCTTAAAAAGTCTTCTCTTCTCTCTTGATAATTCAGCATACGCTCCATACTCCCCAATGTTTTTCGTCTTATCCGCCAAGGATTGAACTTGTGCTATCTTCTTCTGAAAGTAGAAGTAGTCCTCCTTTGTTCTAACACCTTTGTAGAGCAACAGAGTACCGTCGCTTAATACTACACTTGCTAAAACGTTAATGCCTAAGTCGATGGATGCGACTTTGTTTCCTTTAGGTGATTCAACTTGTATACTCTTCCTCTCTCCTCTCACGATATATTTACTCCCCTTTCCAGTCTTCGTTTCTTCAGCGCCTACTTCGACTGGTATGGAGGCGTACCAAGCGTTCCTTGTTTCATCGTAGTATATTTCCAGCCTTCCTTGTTTACCGTACCACCTCAGCCTGCCAGCAAATTCGATTTCGAGACCGAAGTCCTTGAGGATGAACTTGTTGTTCTGTTCGTCCACAACGTATCTATCCTGTCTAACAACTAGAATAAGTTTCCTCTTCTTCGACTCTCTGTCCTTCCAATAACGTGGTGGACTAACGTGTTTCATAAAGGGTGGTAGTTTGTTCTCTTTCTTCAACTTTAGAAGGGAGAAGAATGATGACCATGCTTCATTGTTCTTTTGAATTACTGCTTGTGCATTAACACCTAGTATGTTCTTGTATTTCTCGTAGTATTTGTCCCACGTACCCTTGAAGTCTACACGTTGTGGCTGGAAGAATTGTTGCCTTCTCTCGTAGTTCAACTCGTTGAAGAGTTTTGCTGAGATATTCGCTAATCTTCTGAGCTTCCTTCCCTGGAAAACGTTTGGTAAGAGACGGACTACATTTGTTCTTTTGTTCTTGAATTCGACTTCGTAGATGCCCTCCTTCGGTATTACGGGAGTAATCGGCTCCCGCTCCTCATGTCCTAAGAGTTGACCGAAGGAGGACATCTCAAAATAAAGATAGACGTTCTGACTTAAAAACTTTTACCCCGCCCCTAGAAGAGGCGAGGTTTGTCGCTCATTTTTATCAAATACTTAACTCTCAGTAAAAACTGAAGATACAGAATCACCCGGTTGGCTCATTGTAGTCGCAACTTAATTCAAAATAAATTATTTAAGAATAAGTATAACAAAAAAATTAAATTAGGTCTTTTGAGCACTTTTTTCCTTTTCTTCCTTAATTGATGAGGAAAAACCTAGTGCCAAGCCAAAAATACCAAGTAATACAGGCATAATACTGAAAATACTTTGGTATTGTGCTAGTGAAGAATAGTTTGGGTTTGCTGCGAAAAATAGGCTTATTATTAGTCCTAGAAAGAAGAAAGTTAGCATGTATATTACTCCATCTTCTATTCCCTTTAGATAGTTTACCATAATGTTATAGTATTTTTTATACTATAAAAAATTAATGTCAAGATATCATTACACTAACGCTTGACATTAATTGTGTGCCAGGAGTGTATTTTACCAGAATAAGCATATATTCACCAGGTGTTATATATAACCTATATCTGCAACTATTAATGCTATTGCTAAACTTAGCAGACCCGTAAAACTAACTTTGGTACTATTGCTCATAATTAATTAATATTTGGAAAGCTTAAATAATATTATGGAAGAATTAGAAAATTTGCCGCTAAAAGCAGTAGACTTGTATATCTATTGCATGTTTGAATCAAATGAAGCAATCGAAAAGAAACCGGCTGTTGCTAGGCCGTCCGAATTAGTACGCATAGAAGAACAATGCAAAAGATTAGCAAGAGACTATATGGAAGAGGTCCTAAATGAATATATAGAAAATAAGCTAAGGGCTAAATACCATCGTGAAGCTGATTATAGAGCTGCTAGAGAAAGGGTTCTTGAAAGTATGGCGATGGCAGATGGCGCAATAGAGAGAACAAGAGAATTGTTGCAAAGATTCTTCGCTGAATTGCAACTAACAGTTCCACCGTGACTTAAACAAAATACGGTTGCCTATCTTCTGATTTTCTAGGACTAAGCAAGATATTTTCAAAACTTAGGCCACGCTTTGCCAGGTCAATATAATGTTGTGTATGTTCTATATCTGCCTCAATTAATTGCCTCATTAAATTCCAGACTTTTTCATTCGTAACTTTTAAAATATCACGATCAAGAGCTATAGTAACATAAGGATTTTGCAACCAACTCTCAAATCCTTTCGCTATCTTCATTATTTGTCTAAATGCAGCTTGAAGAGATAAAATCAGCTCTAGTCTATCCTTATTTTCGAATTTAATGGACTTTGTAATTTCTAAAACGGCCTGTTCCTCTTTTATCCAATCCTCTAACTGCTTAAGAAATTCACTACTCACAATAATTAGAACAACAAAGAAATATTTATCTTTGTTTGTAAAGCATTTCCCGTACGTCTTTCGCTGTTAGGATCTTAAAACCGTGTTTATTTTGTAAGTGTGTAAGAAAATCGAGTATACTATCGGTTTTGTATTCGCAATAGATACAGTGAAACTTGTTTGGATCGAACTTATCAAAATAATACCATATCTCTGCTTTTGTATCGCTCATTTAAAATAATCCTCTATAACGATTGTGAGATTTCCAAAAATACGCTTTAAGTCTGTTGCAACGAACCCTATTTCACGAATTAATTCTTTAGCCTCTTCATCACTTATATTAGCTATCTCCTTTTGGATAAATATAAGATTTCTCAATATATCGAGTAGAAGCTGATAAGTATAACCCCTAAGATTCTCATTCTTGTAATATGCAAGCTTCTGAGAACGCAAGAGGGCCATTATTACGTCTATCATTTCATTAGCTATATTATTTAAGAATTCTTTAGGTGAAGGTTTGACACTCATTTATTAGTAAAGTATTTTTTTACTTCTTTTAAAGTTTCTTTCATCTCATTCAATACTTCTAAATGGAGATTAATCTGCTTAGTTAGTTCTTGGATTGCTGGAACAAATTGCTTATTTAGCTGCATAAGAACATAAGGCATTTGGTAAAAAGCATGTGCGAAATCTAAATCGTTCGTTTCTATCTCTGGCCGCCCAAGACTTTCTTCTCCTAATTTTACCCATGCCTTTTCTTTATATTCTGCAATGCTTTTTGCCTCCTTTTCAGTTTTTACCGTTGTTAAAGGAAATTGTGGAATATCGCCCTCGTAGCTTATATGTTGCCTTACTATCTTTATTTGAGAAAAATCACAGAATAGCTTATATTCGCTTTGAAGAATTAGCTGGATATACTCTAACATTCTAAAGTATGTTGTTAATATAGCTCCTAGGTCATTTGGATCTGCTCTTATTTCTGGAAGATATATTATCAAAGTCTTGTTTATTATTTCAGCACTTGCAAGATTCTTAATTTTGAAGTATTTGCGCTCTACTCCGTTGTTTAGCTTGATTACTTTCTCTGGAACTACATCTCCGCTTATTATAGGAACCTTTGCAACTAGGTTATGATATCGAAGATTTATTTTTTTAGGTGAAGCGACAGACAGGTAGAGTGATTTTTCCAATAACTTTGAAACAGTTTCATCTTCTCTAATGAGTATATATGAAACAGTTTGCCCTCTTTTTTCTGAGAGAATATACCCATTGCTTTCTAACTGTTTCAAAAGGCGAAACAGTCTTGAAACAGGTATATTCAGTTCCTTTGCAACCTTCCTTAAAGAAGAAGAATTGAGTTTATTGATTAATTCTTTAAGGTCCATTAATAGAAAATATTGTCATAGGATAAATATTTAACTGTTTCAAAATGAAACAGTTCCCCGAATAAAAACTGTTTCATGAAACAGTTAAATTTGCGAACCTTGTACAATAAAAACTGTTTCAGACCTTCGTTTTTCTCTTTCGTCCTTCACTAGTTTGTGACTGCATCGAGAACAATAGTATATTACAATGCCTTTAAAGCTTATACCAGAAATCTCTCTACAAGAACATGAACAAAAAATTTCTTTTAAATAGCCTTCCTCCCAATCGAGACAGAACCTACACATTCAGCTTCTGATAGGAAGTTTTGAAAACCCAATCGATTGCTTTTTTCAATCGCGCTTTTGCTTGTTCGTTCAAATCAGGTTTATTATATATAGTAAATTCCTTTATATAATTGGCATCCTCAACTTCTTCCAGCTTAACGTTTAATTCGTTAGTAGTCCTTCTTATAAGATTGAAAATATTAGCAGGCACGGTTATTAAAGGTTTATAGACTACATGATCACCTTCAACCTTAACAGTAGCTACATTAATTGTCTTTCCTTCATAAAATAAGCCATATGTTTGCTCAACCTCAGGTCTTATATCTTGCTTAGTTACCTCGCTTGATGGCTTAATTACGGGCCTATATTGAGAAAGTTCCTTTTCAAGCTCTTGGTTCTCGGTCTTTAAGTTAGTTATTTCTTGTTCAAGCTCAGCTATCCTCTCTTTAAGCTTATTGTTCTCTGCTTCCAAATTATGAATCCCAGACTTTAGCAACTCATTATTTTTTCGAAGCTCTTCTATCTCGTTTTGATTTACAGATTTACCTTTAAGAACCTGTATTATAATTTCGTTAAAGAAATCTTCCCAAGATTTTTCGCCTTTTTTTAATACCAGCGCATCATAGATATCTCTGCTTATTTTAAAATCCAACTTAATTTTTCTCGCCATAATTTTTAAATAAATTTTCTCCCTAATAAATTTTGCCCTTTAAATTTTTGCCCAACAAAAATTTATTGAATAAAATTTACTCTTTAAAAATTTTATTGAAGAAAAATTAAAAGGGGAAAAAATTAAGGACAAAAATTATGCAATAAAAATTCTTGGGGCAAAATTTATTGCGTAATTTTTAAGGGGAAAATTATCCTAAGACTTTTTCAAGCCCTTTCAAAATAGCTTCTAAACCAGAAAACCAGTTATAGCTTTCCCTCCAACCTAAAACTCTAATCATGTCCGTGCTTATGAAAAGATAATTAGGCTCTATAGGTCTAGGATTCTTCATCCATTCAACAGTAACTTTCCAGCCCTTTTGCTCTATTAAGTAAGTTACGATGTCATTACATGAAGCTATATCCTGAGGAGCTACATTATAGGCAGAGATTGGATTTGAAAATCCGCCTTGCAAAAGCTTATCAATCATGAATAAATAGGCATTTACATGATCCTTATAAAACATCCATTGTCTTGAGCTTAAAGGATGGCCGTCCAGCTCAAGCTTCTTTTCATCCTTCAAATATGCATAAATCACTTTCTCTATGAAATACCCCTTTGCTTCCTCTGGAAGATCGAATAATATTCTGCCAAATGTATTCGTAGGCCTCAGAATCACTATGTTCTTATGATAAGCATACCTGACCTTAAGAAAAGCATTATAAATCATTGCCTCACTGGCCTGCTTAGAGATTGCATATGGACTTGTTGGATAAAGTAGCTCATTTTCCTTCCAGAAATAAATTCTATCGGTATAAGGATATACTTCAGCCGTTGATGCATGAATTAAATGAGAATTTGCCTTTATAGTGGCATTTGCAACATTTATTGCAATCCTTACATTCGTGGAGAAGTAATCCCAAGGATCTGAATAAGAAAATCTTACAGGCGTTCTTGAAGCTAAATTAACTATTATTTCAGGCTTTATATTCACTATTTCCTCTACAGACCTCTCGCTAGTTAAGTCAATAGGCCCTATCATATTAACGCCTTCAATCCTTTTTTCGAACTGGTCGCTTTTATATAGTGTGAATACTTCAAAGCCTTTGTTCACAAGTTCTTTGACTAAAGCTCTCCCAATGAACCCTGTTGCCCCAGTTACAAGGATTCTCTCTTTCATATCAACTTCTCTAAATCTTCAGCAAATCTTTCTACGCTAATCTGCTTTATTAATTCTGGGCTAGAATTGTGTCTTCCCTTGCTTATTGCTTCTAGCATTTTTTCACTTGCATCTTCGATATCAGGCAAGAAATCCAAAGACCATACTCCTGGGGCTATTTTGCTTGTCTTTACGTATAAAGCATTATTACCAATTAACTCAACATGATTTGGATGTTCAGTCAATACCAAAGGACAACCTGTGGCCAATGCTTCAAGAGCTGGTAAGTTTATTCCTTCAGCAGTGCTTAGAATACAATAACAATCAGCTATGTTATATATTTCATTTAGTTGCTCTTCAGGTATTCCCCACTCCTTTATATAAACAGCTGGGAGAAGGACAGAACCTGATAGACCTAAAACAGTAATTATATGCTCTATATGATAAGCGCCAGTGCCTGTGTTGAGAAAAAGCTGAACATCATCGAATTTATTCTTTAGCAACTTAAAAGCATAAAGTAAAGAAATCCAGTTTTTATGCGGCCTGTCATGAACGCCTACAGAAACAATGAGCTTACTTGAGGTTACACCATAGTCTTCCTTCTTAGCTTTAACAGGCTTAAATACGCTGGTATCTATGCCTGGCTTTACAACCTTAATAAGGTTGCTTGCAGTTCCAGCCCTTTCAAGAACCTGCTTTGAATAATTTGTAGGAACTGCAATTATATCGTAGTTATTGTTTAGAGCTAAGCCAACATCCATAGGATAAGGGTCGGACTGAACCATTATATAGCCAATCAGCTTTATCTTACCTTTCCATTCTTGGAATGAATAAGCTTGAGGGAAATAATTTGGAGTATGTGCAAATGGGTCTCGAATATGAATAATTACCTCTGGATTGAACAAATTGATAGATTTGCGCATTACAATTTGATTTAATGAAGGATATGCTGAGTAAATTGGCAATCCTGTTTCATATTCCTTTACAGGCCCGCCTAAAAGCTGGAAACTTAGAAAAGCTACATCATGTCCTTTTTTGCTATATTGCTTGCCTAAATTCCGTGCAATATTGCCATAGCCACTTGTTATATTAGGGCCGTCCGCTGCGATTAAAATACGCATATTAAAATAACAAAAAATAAGTTTAAAAAGCTTAGCTTATTGTTAAATCACTCCTGCTTTCTTAAACATATCAATATATTTACCATAACCTGCTTTTATTAAGTCCAACTGACCCGCTTTATACTGAGTAATTATATTAGCTAATGCGTTAGCACTAACAACTGCTGTTAAGCGTTCAACTGGGAAATTTGTAACTGGGTCGTAAGCTAATGGCGTGTCTTCCTCAAGTAAAACACCTAAAACATAATTATTAGGATTTGATGGATCTGGTCCTAAAAATTCATAAGCATAAGGTTGCAAACCTGCAATTGCACTTGGCAATGATAAGGTAGTTGGTCTTTTCCACGGTAATGGCGGATCATTTGATTTATCACGAATTAGGGTGTATAACGGTTCTGATAATTCGAAACCGCTATAACCATAAGGTACACCAACACCACCAGTAGTAGTATTATTCCATTCAAGATATGCATATAAAGAATTAGTTAATATCCTTGTTATAATTATATAACCAGGATTAGAATTTAGATTATTTACATGTAAGCGTTGAGTAGAACCATTATAGTCCCAATAATATACATATATACCGGATGTACCAGAATTACTAAATGCTATATCAACTAGCCATGTTTGTCCACTTGGAGGCTGAATAGAAACATATGTTGCAGCACCTGCAGCTGCAGTAACTTGGTTCTCTTGTTGTGTTATAATTGCTGACCAGAATGGAACTTTAGTAGGAATTAGATTATTGGCTAATGGTAAGCTCATTTCTATGAGAAATAAATAATTAAACTCTCAAATAAATTTAAACTAGAGAACATTATCTATCTAAACACTTGTTGATTGTTCAGCTGTTATGAACACGCCTGTTATCGTTGAAGCTGCAGGTACGTTCCAAACTACAGCTACTAAGGCTCCTAGCGGGCCAGCTGCAACCAATCTTTGCCCTGTTACTATAGTGCCTGCAAACCAAGCTCCAGCTACTACTGTTGAAGTTTGAATACCTGATTGAGGCTCAACACCCTTGATTACAGTCTGAATCGAGCCTGAAATTACAGTCCCATAAACTACATCGACAACTAAATCTTGAAAAGCACCTGCGGTTAGCGTAGCTGCACCTGATGTAGTTACAACTACGTTGGTAAGTATATTGGTCTGTCTAAAGTTCTGGTTATTTATAACTTGAGATGGAGTGAGTATGGTTGCAACAACTACTGGATTAAGTATAGTCCCAACAGTTACTAAAGGAGCATTACTTATAGTTGCTACGTTAACATTACCTTGTACAGTTACTAAAGGAGAGTTAGCTATAGTACCTACATAAGGAATAGTGCTTATTGTAACTTGAGCAGTTACCTGCGGAGAATTAAGAATAGTTCCTACAGTAATTAAAGGAGCGTTAGCTATAGTACCTACACTAACATTACCTTGTACAGTTACTAAAGGAGCATTGCTTATGGTAGCTACGCTTATTGCATTGGTTATTGATGCTGAAACTGCTCCTTGAGCAGTTACTAAAGGTGCGTTGCTTATAGTACCTACATTAACATTACCCTGTACTGTAACTAAGGGTGCATTACTTATAGTAGCTACACTAACATTACCCTGTACTGTAACTAAGGGAGCATTGCTTATGGTAGCTACATTTGATACGCCAACATTACCTTGTACAGTTACTAAAGGAGAGTTAGCTATAGTACCTACATAAGGAATAGTGCTTATTGTAACTTGAGCAGTTACCTGCGGAGAATTAAGAATAGTTCCTACAGTAATTAAAGGAGCGTTAGCTATAGTACCTACACTAACATTACCTTGTACAGTTACTAAAGGAGCATTGCTTATGGTAGCTACGCTTATTGCATTGGTTATTGATGCTGAAACTGCTCCTTGAGCAGTTACTAAAGGTGCGTTGCTTATAGTACCTACATTAACATTACCCTGTACTGTAACTAAGGGTGCATTACTTATAGTAGCTACACTAACATTACCCTGTACTGTAACTAAGGGAGCATTGCTTATGGTAGCTACATTTGATACGCCAACATTACCTTGTACAGTTACTAAAGGAGCGTTTTGAATTGTAGCTACGCTTATTGCATTGGTTATTGATGCTGAAACTGCTCCTTGAGTAGTAATTAAAGGTGCGTTAGCTATAGTGCCTACATTAACATTACCCTGAACTGTTACTAAAGGAGAGTTAGCTATAGT
>Ga0208429_100006_pt1 | contig 34531 bp, 54 predicted proteins | sample BED_virus_MetaG_FD_187134 | JGI IMG/M metagenome (GOLD analysis project Ga0208429, IMG submission 187134) | Hot spring microbial mat communities from Yellowstone National Park, Wyoming, USA - BED_virus_MetaG (SPAdes) (version 2) | ecosystem: Environmental > Aquatic > Thermal springs > Hot...
TGTAGTTTTTTTCATTTTCTGCGAAAATTTCACAACTAATGCAAAAAATTGAAAATTCCAATTTCTTTCGTTTTTTTCGTTTTTTTCGCAAATTTCCCAACTTTCGCAATAAATTGGAAATTCCAATTAATTCTACACCTCCAAATAATAATTGGAGCGGTGCAAAAAATTCAAACTTCCAAAATTCCAATTAATCTGTCATTTTGCGTAAATTGTGCAAAAAATGAGAAAAATTGTAAATTCCTAATTTCCTAAATTTGAAATAATCTATCATTTTCTGCAAAAAAGTTAAAAAATTGGAAATTCCTAAATTCCAAATAATTCTACATTTCCAAATAATTTTTCAACTATGATAAAAAATACTAATTTTCTAAATTCCTAAATTACAATTAATCTGTCATTTAGTGAAATTTGTAATATAAAATTTGCAAATTCAAACTTTGGAAATTTGTAATAAATGTTAATTTGTGGATATTAATAACTACTAACTATAATATTATAATTTATAATTTGGAGGGAACCAAACCCACAATTTAAAGTTTTTAGTTACTAAACATATTCATAATTTATTTAATTTCTTAATTCTAGCAAACCAAAACCTCAATTTAAAGTTAGAAAGATACTAAACATATTGTTAATTTGTTATATTTATTCAAATCGTTATGTGTTGTTAGTTTTTTGCGTTTAGTGTTGGAGAAATTGGAAGTTTAGAAAGAAAAGTTTATATACCAGAAGAAAGCATTTAGTATTGTTAGTGGGCATTATCTTTCTTCTTATTATTATTTTTTTATATATATTATTATTAACATTTAAATTAGATAATTATATAATTATGAAGTTATATAATTATATAATTAGCTAACTACTAATTAGTAGTTTATAATATAATAATTATAGTTTTGTAGTTCAAGTGTAAAATATAGTTTCTTTTTTTCTTTCAATTCAATAGAAGATTCTGTATACAGTTTGGATTTATATCAGTATTTTATGGTAAAAATTGTAAGGAGATTTAATAATTTAGAGAATATGGAAACTATCTAGTTATTCAATATAATAATTATATAGTTATGTAGTTAGTAGTTTATAATTAATAAATTATAGTCAAACCTAAAATAGGTTTTTTTAGGATTTTTCACCGTTAGGAAACAATTTATGTTTGGTGTTATGAGAGAAATTGGAGAGACAGAATTTACACGTTCTCTATAGAGAGAGGTGGCGATAAGAGTTAAGGAGATAGAGAATGTTTTATATTCGTCATATAATATATGATGATTTGTAGATGATAAAAAATGACAAGAGTACATAAATTAACTGCTGAGCAGAAAAAAATTTTAGAAAGAATGCATAATAGAATAGATTATATTATCAAAGCTTACAAGGAGTATTTGAATGCGTTAGCTGAATTTGATAGAACTGGTGTATTAAAAATTCATGGGAAAGTCATTTATGAAAGAAAATATAATGATCATCAAAAATAACATAATTATAAGTCGAAAAATGAAGACATGAAAAGGTAGAGAAAGATTTAAATATGAGTTTTTACATATATGATATTGTGAATAAAAGATGATGAGCATAAAAACAAAAATAAGTAAAAAACAAGCGAAAGAATTAGTTTCGCAGTTTTTGCAAAATTCAAATTATATTTCGTATAAAAGTTCAACTAACTTTTATTATTCATTTACTGATAAAAAAGCTTCAGTCGATATAAAGATTTATGAATTTGATAAGAAATATTTTTTAGAAATTATCACATTAAGTTAGTTTTTTAATTTTTTATTTCTATTTCTTATTTTTCTCATAATTTGTTATTTTTTATTTTCTGCAATTATGTTAAATTTTTTTCAAGTTTGAGATAATATTACTAAATATAGAGAAATTGTGTGTTGTATAGTCTAATGATAAAAATAACGTAAGATATAAAGGTAAAAGTATAAAGAAAACTTTAAATATGAGAATGAAGATATGTATATTGGTGAAAAGAAAAATGAACACACAAAAAGATACACAAAAAGAAGTTGAGCAAAAGATAGGCGAAATTTTATATAGGGCAAGACAAGAAGGAGAAGCTTTTTTAGTTACTTTAACATCTGAGCAATTAAAGAAGTCTGGTTTTGAAGAGGATAATGATTTCTTTAATTTTAGCAATGTAGACATTTATATAATTTATGACGGCGAATACAAAATTAAATATATATTTGACAATGATCCTAGCAATTTTATGTATGAAAGTAAAATAGAAATTGGTGGGTTAAAGGAGTTCATAGAAGTTATTAAAAAATATCTAGAAGTTTCAGAGTAATTTTTTTCTTTTTTTGTTTCAATTTTCCCAGTTACCGTTTTTTTCTCCAAATTTCTATTTCTCCATGACTATTTTCTAAAATTTTCAAGACTATGTATAATTTTTCTCAAGATTGAGATAAAAATTCATGACTAACATTTATTGAGAGAAACATAAATATGTCATAAATATAAAAGAAAATCGATATATTATGAATATAGTTTTGAGAGAATTGAATAAAGAAAAATTTAATATAAATATCACTGCATGGTTAGATATTGATAATGATATTCAAAGTTGTTATACAAATTTTAAAGAAATTACGATAGTTACAATAATTCAAATGATTTCTGAAATTGTAGAAAAAGATGGCTGGGATTTACAATATTTTGAGAAAGATGAAGAAGAAAAATTATTTAATGCATTTATGAAAAACTCTAAAATTACAGTACGGCTAAATAAAAAGATAGATGAATTGAATTATGATTTTAAAGAAACTATTGTTGAATTTGATTTTTCAGAAAGTGAGAAAAAGAAAATTGCAGAAATATATTTGAGTAATATACTTAATGAATATCGTTATTTAAATGACTGTATTTTGGAAAATTTAGCAGACAAAGATATTAATTCGATTTCAGAAGCTTTAAGTAGTGAAGTTTATCAATTATTAAGTTCTGATGAGATAAAAGCAAAATTTAAGGAAAAGATAGAGAAAATTAATACTGAAAAAGTATAGATAAGATGTGAAAATATGGATTTAAATGCTCCATTAGATCCAATATGGCTTTTGGTTATTGTTGGAATTTTTTATGAATTATTATTTATCTTTTTCTTATTGGAATTAAGACAGATAATGAAACGAATTGAAGAAGAAGAATTAGTCAGAATGTTAAAAAAGAAATATAAAAATTAAATAAATTTTCACTAAAAATATGGCGTAAGCTACAAAGATAAAAGTTTAGAGAAAACTTTAAATATAAGTTTAGACATATGTTATATTGAGGTAAGAAGAATGAAAGAAGTAAAAGTTGGAAATTCGAGATATTATATAAGTTCAAGAGATGATGAGATAAGTGTAATACATGAGTTAGTTCAAAAAGGTTACTCCATAAGTCAAATAGCTAGTTTGTTGAATATTTCAGAAAGAAAAATTAAAAAATACTTAGAAGATTGTTGGTAAGTTATTTCTTTTTTTGATTTTTAATTTTTTCTTTTCTTTTTATTTTTATGTTTTATTATTTTTAGTTTTAAAATATCAATACAAAATTTTCGATAAATTTTGGAATTGAAAGATATGAATGTAAAAGTTTGAAGAAAATTTTATAAAGGGCAAATGACATAATGTAAAATTGGAGGTAAATATGAATTGTGTAACAATTGAACAAAAAGGCAAATATACGTACATAAAATGTAAAAAATGTGGAAATGTGCTAATTACAAATGATCCAGAATTATCGTTAGCTCCAATAAAAAATAAACAATTAATATCAATATCTAGCTGTGAGCATTTTCAAGTTATTGAAAATGAAGATACAGTCGAAATTATATCAAAACAAAGTTAATTTTTTTCTTTTTTAGTTTTAACTTTCTATTTTCTATTTTTATGTTCCATTTTTCTCAAGTTTGATATATTATTTCTAAACTGGAGGAATTAAAAAAGCGTAGGATAGAAACGTAAAACTGTAGAGAAAACTTTATATATAAGTTTTTGCATATTAGATATTAGTGATAACATGAGTCAAAAAGTTAGGTTAGGCAGAAAAGAAAAAGCAGTTTTAGATTTTTTAAAAGAACATGCAGAAGGCGTTTGGAAGACCGATTTAATTAATCATTTTAGCTGGGCTAGTCGTTATGATAATGTTATGAACAAAAGGTTACAACAAATGCAGAAAAAAGGTCTAATAATCATAAAAAGTGAGATAAATCCGGAAAGCGGAAGAAGTAAGCAAAGAGTTTATTTAAAACAATAATTTTTTTCTTTAATCTTTTTCTTTTTTTTAGTTTTATTTTAATTCTCTAATTAAATCTTCTATCTCATAAATAATATCTTCTATTTTTTCAATTTTTTCTTTTTCAAATTCATGTTCTTCATAGTTCTCAATAAGTTTCATACTTTCTTCTAGTTTTTCTTTTGCATTTTGTAATTCTGTAATTGCAGATTCTAAAGCTGATATTATTTCATTGTAATCTATCATTTTTTACACCTCTTTTATTCTTTTCCAAACCTTTCCAATTGTTACACTTATATCAATTGACATTACAGAAAACCAAATTTCAAAATTTAATAGTTTATTGTTAATTTCTAAATAGCCAGCAATTTTATTTTTATTTTTTGTATAAAATATTATTCTTGGTTTTTCGTTAAAAATAAAAGCTTTATTTAGTAGATTTAAAATATCTTCTTCTCTCATATTTTCAATTTTGTTTTTTGTTTTTTCCATTTGCTCCAAAAATTTTTCACTCATGTTTTCACAATTACTGTTGTATTATATGACATATAAAAAGATTTTTATTTTTTCAGAATAAAGAGCCAAAACATTTCGCTTTAAACTCACAGGCTTTACATAGATAATTATTCGCGCCAGGTATAGTTTTATAATCTTGTAATTTCATAAATTCTTTAAATTTCTTAATCCAGTCAATTGCTTTTTGCAGATATGTTCCAATTATAGTTTTATTTATTTGGAATTGTTTAACTTCTTTATTTATTCTATTTAAATATATGATATAGACATTATCAATTTTATAGTTTTGTTGTTGTAATAAGTAATAGTAAATTGAGACTTGGTAAAGATGATATTCTTTGATATTAAAGTAATTACTTGTGATAGTTTTTAGTTCTATAAGATCATTATTGCAAATTAAGTCAATTCTGCCTGATATTTTTAATCCTTCAATTTCGCCTTTTACTTCAACTTCAGATTTACAGCCTAGTTTTTCGACAAAATAATTTTCTATTCTCTCGTGATGTTGTTCTCCTAGGTCAAGGCTAATTTCATTTACTGCTTTCTCAAACTCAAATTTTCTACTAAAATAGCTTTTTCTAAAGCAAATTCCAATTTCGCTAGGAAATATTGTATTCTCTGGATATTTCATTTTGAAGCTTTGTTTTACAAATTCTTCATAATTTGTCATTTTTAACCACCTAAATTACTAAATCTCATTAAGTTTATTATTCTATTACAAATTTCTTCATTTTGTACTTTTCCAATTTGTAAATCTATGTCTAATGCCTGTAATAGAATTTGAATATCGATACTTTGCTCTTGTCTTCTGGATTCTAAATTTTCGCAATTTACATAGTTATGAATACTATTTATCTTCTGTTGAATTAATTCAATTAATGCTTTTAAAATTGAAGGATAAAGAACTCTTGCATTTATAATTTTATCGTAAGTTTTCTTAATTGCTAATTGAATAATATGAATTCTATCTAATATTGCAGAAGTGAAAATTTCATAATTTTGTAGATAGTCTTCTAAATCTGGAGTTACTAATTTATTAATTGTATATGCATATGGATTTCCAGCGTAAATAATTGGAATACATTTTTGTATAGTTGCTGATTTTGATTCTGTTCCAGCTCCTCTTGTCCAAATACAATTTTCAATTCCAGTTGATAGAGTTGAATTTATAGTATTTAGTTCTTTTGTTGAAAAACCATCTTTCCAATTTTGAATTTCATCAAATATCAAACCGTTTGATAGAAATACAGCTCCATACATATTGTTTCGAGCATCATATACCAAATTGGCATAAGTTGGAGCTTCCGTGTAATATCTAAAATTGAAAACTTCTTGTAAAATCATGAAAGTTGTAGTTTTTCCAGTTCCTCTATTAGAAATTTCAATATAATTTATTTGTCTTTTGGTAATTGGAGATTTGAAAAGTGGGAATAGTCTTGGAAGAAAGAGAAATATATCATTTATTTCCATTTTAGTCGGGTCATATCCAAAACTTTGCAATAAAAGTGCATAAGTTGAATATTCTGAATTTGCTAATTCAAATAATTCTTTTGCAATTTCATAATTGTTGGGTGGCTCAATTGAATAAATATCATAAATACGCCAACCTTCTATACCTTTTCTAATTTTGACAAACATGTAACTTGTAATTAAATTATAGAAATTTTCAGGATTATCAGCTATAAAATGTGGATCGAAATTTGCAGTAAAACCATTTTGAAATTTTGCTATAACTTCATCATCTTTTACTTTAAACTGTATAATTTTAGAGATAAATTTCACTTCATCATTAAAAAGCAAATAAGATTGAAAATATTGTTGATCAATTCCGCGTTTGTAAGCTTTTAAAATTTCAATTTTCTTCCTTTCTTCAATTTGTTTTCCAGAGAGAATTATATTTAAAACTCTTTCTGTATCTCTTGGATTATAAAAAAAAGAATGAGATTTTATTTTTTCAAGAAGTTGATTTGAACTACTCATAAAAAAAATGATAACTTATGACGTTTTAAAATTCGTCTTCAACATTCTTTTTCTCTTTCTTTTTCTGTGTTTTTTCCTCCTTTTGGCTTGATTTTTGTTTTTCTTCTTCTTCTTCTGTGTCTATTTCTTCTTCTTGAACAGCATTATTATTCCTTGGCGTAAATTTTACATATTCGTTTAATAAGTCAGCATATTTATTTAAGAATTCTGAAATTAATCTTAAATCTTCAGCATCATTTGCGGTTATTCCAAGTTGTTTTCTAAAATTATTAGCAGAATGGATAGTCATTGAGTATCTAACTTTTCCGTCTTGTGGTATTGCATTTAACTGTACAACTATTCTTTTTAGACCTTTGATTTTTAAAATTCTACTGGCTATTTTATTATTTTCTTTAGCTTGTTTACCTAACTCATCTATTATTTCCTTCAAACTTGCCATCTTTTTCGCCTTATTAATAACTTATAATATGACATATTTATATATTTATAAAAGTACAAGCCATGATATTTAGAAGTTTAAAAAAAGATGAAAAAAATATTTAAATTAACTTAAAGAATATAGATCTTATTAATTTAGATACTTTCATATTATATTTATTTGCTAATTCTTCAAGTTTTTGATAATATAATTCATCAATTGTGAAAAAAACACGCTCATCATAAATTTCACTGATTTCAATTTCTTTAAATTCTTTTTGAGAATTTAGAATTTTATCTATTTCTTGTTTTATTGTCTCTCTTTTCTCATAAAAAAGATTTTTATACTTTGATGGTATACGTAATTCGATATACTTATTTCTTTGCTTTTTCATAATTTTAGATATTTTCAGGCATTATATAAACATGACATATACATTTAAATGTCAGGTTTTCAATTGCATATGTGAACGGTAAAAAAGTTTTTAGCTATCATTTTCTTTATGTTTACACGTATTTTATTACTATTGCTACAAATTATCACTATAATGATACGACAAAAATCTATAAAAAATTCAGACAATATATTTATAATCATGATAAAAATTCTCATATTTTTTCAGTAAAAGAATATACAACAAGATTACATGGTCTACATTATCATGTTTTAGTTTTCACGAATAAAAGGCTTGACTATTCCAGAGTTCATAAGCAAATGCCAAAACATTCAGATATAAATATTCAATTAGTTCCAAAAACAAAAAATGATATAAAAAAAGTTTTAACTTATATGTTAAAAAATCAAAAATAAATTACTTAGATTGAGGTTGTTGATTTTGTTCAGCTTTTTTCTGTGCTAATGCATTTACATCTCTTAATGTATCCATATTCAAGAGTGAATTAATTCCAAGGGTTGTAGTATCTTTAATTGATTCAACTGCTGAAATTGTAGATTTTGTCATCTGATCTACTGCAATTTGGAATGATTGATTTGCTTGCTTTTGATTGTAGAGATATACTACTTCTCCAACAACATAGCTAGCTATTAGAACTCCCATCAGTACTAAAAATCCTTCTAAAGCTGTTTGGCTTAGTGTCATTTCAATTTTATTATATGCAAATTACTTAGTAATAAAGTTTATGCAAAAAATCGAAATATATAAATATGTCATAATGTATGTTTATAAAATGAGGAAAAATGATGGAGAAAGTTAAAAAGGAAAGAACAGTTTTCGGTATAAATATAGATAAAGAATTAAAAAGAAAATTAAAAGTATATTGTGCAAATAATAATATCACGCTAACAGAAGCAATTGAAGAAGCTTTAGAAGAATATTTACAGAAAAGGGGAACTAAATGAGAGTAATAACGTTTAAAGTTGAAGAAGATCTTTTGCAAAAACTTGATAAATATGCTATGAATCACAAGCTAAACAGATCTGAAGTAATTAGGCAAGCATTAATGGAATTCTTGAGACCAAATACTACAACATATGATAGTTAAAAATAAATTAATATATCTTTTTTTATTTTTCATTTTTTTACAAATATATTTCTAGTCATTTCTTTCTTTTTAATCTTTCAATTTCTGCTTTAAGTTCATCAATTTCATCATAAATATCTGCAAAGATATCATAAATTACTACATATATAATTGCAAAAATTCCAGATGCAAAAAATGTTGATATTATAACTATTGGCATATTTTTTACAAGAATTCCTAATGACATGACTATTAAAGCTAAAGACATTAAAGCTAAAAAAATTAAGAAAACTATTATTTCACGAAATTCTCTTTCCATTTTTTCTCATTTTCATTTTTCGTTTTCTGACAAATTTATTTCTTGTTTTCTCTCTCTTTTTAATCTTTCAATTTCTAGTTCAAGTTTATTAATTCTTGTATCTAAATCATCTATCAAATCTATTATCCAAGTAAAAATTATTGCCAACAAAATTGATACAATTGCGGAATATAAAACTATATTTTGTAGATTTTTAGATAAAATTCCTTCAGAAAATATTAAAAGTATATTAAGTATTACAATTGAAAGCATTATAGAAATATATAACCTAAAAGCTAATTTGCCCATACTTTGTCATTCTTATTTTTCGTTATCTGACAAATATATAAGTTTCTATTTCAAATTATTTGGAAGATTTTTGATTAAGCTCATAATAAGCCTCAATTAACATTTTTCTAAATTCTTCTAAATCTTCTTTACTTTCAATTATCAAAAATTTTTCTCCATCTTTTTCTTCAATTCTCATATATGAATATTTGTTATTAGACATTTAAAAAACTTTACTTTATCCTTAATTCTGAATTAATGTATTTCATTATTAATTTCACCGCAAAAAACTACAATATTAAACATATTTCTATTATATCTCCAATTTATTTTAATATATTGTGGATATTTAAAAGTTTTTATTATATATTTTAAAATTCCAGTTCCTTTTTTCTCATATCTTTGTTTTGTAATATTCATCCTAATTTTTATAGTTATTAAATTTTCATCTTCTAAAACTAAGTAATCGTAAACATTATCAAAGTAACGTATTTTCAACCAATCGAATAATTGAAGTGTATATTTTTTACATTCTAATTTGATGAATTCGTCCATGTTTTAATTTTCATAATTTGACAATTAAATAATTTTTTGTTACTTTACGTATAGTATAATATAGAATATGCGGAATTAGAAATTATAACAAAAATTACAACTCAGCATATATATTATATAATTTATATAGTTTTTTCTTTAAATGATGACTCAATTTCATCAACTTATATACATTATATTACATATACGACGTGAAAATTTATATTGTAGAAATTAAAATTTATAATTGACCAAAAATGGCAAAAGGAAGAACACCAAGGTCCTATAGCCAAAGGTATGCAAAATGGTCAGCTAAATTTGCATCATTTTCAAATCCTACCGTAGCATCTACAATTTTAAGTAATGTTTCGCCAGTTGCACAGCAAAATTTCCAAACTAATGTACCAAAGTTTACTAGTGTAAATGAACAAGTTTCTAGCGTATTGTCAGAATATGGAATTACTGGCCCTAACAGGGCGATTTACCAAGGTTTCGGTCTTAAGGTAGCTAGAGCTTTAAATAGGTTGGGAGGAGGGCCAGCACTTGTTAACATGATAAATGGACTAAAAGCATATTATATTTCAGCATTTAATGCTAATCCAACTGTTCTAGATGCAGTGACAAATATAATCACCGGTTCGCCAACTGGATATGTAAGCTAAAAAATTATAGAATATCTTTTAAGCTATTTTATTTTTTTAATTTTTCTTTTTCAGAACTTTAGTTCAAATTTAAAATTTAAAAAAATTTACTTTTAACTTTTTAACTTGAAATTAATCATTATCATCAATTTTTGTTTCTATATACTCATAATTTGTTTTACTTATTCTTTTACAATCACTAATTTTTACATTAGGATGATGTTTTTTCAAATGTGTAATCATAGCTTTTCTAGTTCTCGTTAAATGTTGACAAATTGGACATTCAAATAAAAAGATACCCATAGTGTTTTTTAGTGTCATGACGTTTAAAAGCTTAATATGAAAACCGTAATTTTGACTATGAATTATTCATCTATAAGAAATGTTTCAGAAGATATTGCACAAGTTTTACGAAAAAATGGTGAAATTGTTACAATTTCAACAAATCCATATTTAATTCCACAATCTGATAAATTAATAATTTTTATGCCATTTCATCCTCCATCTCTAAATCCATATTTGTATGCATTTAGAGAATTTAAAGGTAAGAAGTATTTTTATACAACTTGTGATGGTTTACCTAATACAAATATTGTAAATCAATATCTATTAGAAAATATAATATTTATACCAAATTCAAAGTTTACAGCTCAGAATTTACAAGAAGTTGGCTTAAATGTTGAATTGCCAGTTTTCCATGGTATAAATTTTGAAATTGTAGAAAAAGCTGAACAATTAGCTATTCAATTGAAACAAAAATTAGATGCTGATTTTCCAAATGTTGTAAAGTTTGGAATTGTTTCAGGTTTAACTAAAAGAAAAAATATGGATCTTATGATAAGAGTTTTTCAAGAAACAAATACTAAAATTCCAGAATTAGCCAAGAAAATCCATTTCTTTGTAATTTCTCATAAAGCATTTAAAGATTTTGAAGTTCCTGAAAATGTGCATTTTGTTAGTGAATTTGGACTAAATCCTAGAGAATATATATTTGCATTTTATTCAACTATGGATTTTGTAATTGTTCCTTCTGGAACTGAGGGCTTTGGACTTCCAGTTTTAGAAAGCATGGCTATGGGAACTCCAGTAATTCACCAATTAATGCCTCCATTTGATGAATTTACATCATGGCAATGGAATTTACTAATTAAATCATCAGAAATTGAAGAATATTACGATAAAACGCATGGGCAAAAATGGAGAATTCATAAATTTGATATTCATGACATGATAAATGCAATATTAATAGCTTCAGAACTTCAAGATAGAGATGAGAGAAGTCAAAATTTAAGAGAATTAGCAAAAAGATACGATATTAATAATTTATATGTTAGATTTTTAGAGTGACTTCAAGAGCTGATTAATCGAAAAATTTATGTATGTCATAATATATATAATTGTTGTGAGAGTATGAGAGAGATAATAATCGAATGTAAAGATTTTACAAGATTTCATGTAAAAGAAAAGAAAGGTATACAAATTAAAAATATAATACAAATGTGTCAAAGTTACAATCTAGAAGTTAAGGTGTATTAAAAAATGCCAAAATTTTATTATTGCTATTTATGTAAAACTACACTTGTTGGGAAAAAACAATTTAAAAAGCATGCACAAATACACTTTAAAAACAATAGATGTCCATATTGCAATATGAAAACTAAGAATTTGAATATTCATTTAGCATATTATCATCTAGGATATAGAAGAAAAGCAATTTTATTAAGAGATTTAGCAATTTTGTGCAAAGAAGCAAATAGTACAAATATTTTGAAAGATGAAAATCTAAAACTTGATAATTACATCAAATTCAATATACAAAGAATGATGAAAAAGTTATAATTCTTTTTTTAGTTTGTATTTTTTTCACTTCTTATTTTCTGAGTTTTTGTTTAGCAAAACTGATATATCTTTGCTAATTTCTTCAGATATATTTTTAATTATTTCTAAAGCTTCCAATATTTCATCTTCTTTAAGATCTTCATTTTCATTAATTTCGGTAATTAGACCAAGTTGTAATTCAAGTAAAATCTCAAATTTTATTAAATCTATCTTTTTTATCATTTTCTCACGTAGATAGAAATTTAAAATATGACAAATATCAAGTTTTGCCTAATCTCATTTTTATTTCTTCTATTTCTTTTTTAAGTTCATTTTGAGAAATCTTTAATTCCTCAATCTGAATTTTCAGATTTTGTAATTCTGAATTTACTATCTCTTTAACAGCATCTTTCAGAGCTTGTTTTATCTTAAGATAAAGTTGAACAATTGCGAATAATGTAGTTACAAATGTAGAAATTATAGTTAGAATTAAAGTTATTTCACTCATCTTTTATTCCCTCTAATTGATCTTCTAAATTATCTAAATTTAAATTTTCATCTTCTTTAAATTTTTGGTAAACAGAATCTACTTGTTTCGCGTAAGGCTGAGGATAAACTACGCGAAAATCTGCGATATCAATTCTACCAGTTTTAGGATCTTTAGCTATTAAAAATTGGAAATAGAAAGTAAATCCGGGGATATATAAATCTACAATTATGGGCAATTCTGAATTTTTTAAAACAATAATTGAATGTGGTAAATATTTTGATAATCCATAAATTTGACCTTGTAATTCTAATTCTCTAATTTTATCTATCGCGATTCTAACAGGGCCGAAAATATTCGCGAATTCATCTTTAACTTGCATAATTATATATTTCATAAAACAAGAATAAATAAACTCAAAGCGAATTTGCTATATACATTATATTATGTATATTAGTTTGTTGTTTAATACGTAAAGCATGAGCGAAAGATTTATATATTTCGAAAACGAATATTATCTTGGTGAAAAGAATGAGAAGTCAAAAAACACAAAACAAAAGCCAAAACAAGTTACTTTTTTGTAAATTATGTTCTTTCGTAGCTACAAGTTATGAAGAATTAGATCATCATATAAAAATGAGTCATGAAGAATCAGATGATATTTCTGAAGAATTTCAAGTAATTTTTCTAAAGAAAAAAGACTATGAAGAGTATATGCGTAAAGAATATTTAAGAATTTGTAAAGGAGGAGGATGTATTATTAGACCACAAATTGATATTGAGAATGACAAAGATGAAATAAAACATTTATACAAAGAATATTGTTCAACTTGTGAACTTAAGAAATATCTTCTAGCCGAATTAAAAGAAAACGGAAAAATGTGAATTTATTAAGTCTTTATTTTTTTATGCCCTATTTTTTTCAAATTTGTATTAATATTTCTAATTTTTAACAAACAGAAAACGAAAGATTTATATATTTCGAAAGCATATATTATAATGATGAAAGAGAATGAGGATAGGTAAAGAAGAAGAAAAAATTTTAGAATATCTTCAAAAAAATGGAGATTCAGAGTGGTTAGATAAATTGAAAAGTACTTTTTCTCATACTGTTGGATATAAAATAATTGTAAATAAAAGAATAAAGAATCTAGAGAAAAAAGGTCTAGTAAAAATTGTTTGGGAAAAGAATCCACAGACTGGAAGAAATAAAAAGAAAGTGTATTTAGTAACTTAAAATGTAAAGAGATATAGGTGAAAAAAATGAGTGTAGAAAAAGTTGAGCAGAAAATAATTGAAATAGCACATGAATTTGCTCAAAAATATGGAAAAGAAATCTTGGAATTAAGTGAAGATGAACTAATCTCATATCTAACATCATTTTTTAATTATGAAGAATGGTTGATTTTTAAACATAATGAAATAGAAATGTTAAGATTATTTTTGAAAACAGTAAAAGAAGATTTATCTAAATCTTAAGTTAATATTTTTAAAATTTTTTTCTTATCAATCTTTTTATCAGTTTTGCAAGGTATATAAAATCCTTCATGTAAATCATACGGTTCACCATACCATAATTTTTTATTCAAATTACATGGCTCAGTATTCCAACCTTTCTTCTTTTTGATTATCATATTCTCAATCTTATTATCTACTCGCCACATTTTTAAAGTTTTTATAGTAGAAAATTGGCTTATATTGTTTAGCTTTTGTCGATTTTTGAGCTAATTTTATCGAATTTTCAACTTTTGCTTGACCTTGTAATTTCTCTCCAAGTTGTTGAGCAAATTGTAAATCAGCATTTGAAATTCCATAAAATGACCATTTTGTCTTCCAATAATTCAAGAAATCAGAATATGATAATGTTCTTTTTCCAGAATTGTAACTATAATTTTGTTGATATGGATATCTAGCAATTTCTAGAATTGCTGAAGCTACCATTTTAGCATACCAAATGTTTGAATACTTCTTATTCACAATTTGTTGAACATGTAAGAATTGTTGATATGTAACTGCATAATTTTCAATTTCTGAGCTATAAGTAATATTTATCCCACCGGGACTTGGATCATAAAGATGTAATTTAAACAAACTCCCAAAAATTGAAATTACAGTTTTATCAGCAGTTAAAATTGTTATTAAATCTAATTGTGTAACATTATTAGGATTAAATTCAGGAATTAACATAGCAAAGTCAAGAGGAGTATAATCTAATATCATTCCGAAAACATCAGCAAAATTTTGTAAAATCATATTATTCTCAAGTTGAACTTTATAAGTTGGAGAATTTTCAATTTCTGGAGCTAAAATACACCTGTCTAACCATCCAACATCAAGGGCAAATCCACTATTAATTATCTCGTTTAAATTGGGAACAAATGAAACTACAAATTTAGCTAAATCTGGAAGTTGATTATAGTTTAAATTTAATGCATTTAGCAAATCACCAACTCCAGTATTTTGAATATTATTAAGTGAATAATTATCAACATTTGGAATTTGAGTATTTCCAATTCCTAAAGTTTGTAAGTTAATACTAGTATTTGTAGTTGTTAAGCTATTAAAATATTGTTCTATTTTTTCACATGCTTGATTTCTATTTATAATTGTATTAGCTGGTTGAAAGACAGAGAGATCAAAATAAGTTTCATCAAAAACGGCTGGTTGATATAAAATTGAGCAAAGATCTACATAATTATCATAAAATTGTATAAAGTTATTAACAAATTCAAGACCAGAAGTTTGACCATAAATTCCACTTTGACCTAATTGTAGAAAACTAAATGAATTTGTATTTGGATTAAATATTGAAATTGCTAAATTGTTTAATGATGAAAGTAAAGCTGAAATAATTGTAGCATATGCAATTCCATAATTAGTATTTATACCTGGAGGAATTTGAACATTTTCAAGTGGAGTTGGAAGAATTGATTCAACTCCAGCGTTAAACATTACAGAAAAAGCTGGAAATGTTTTTCTATTTAGTACTTTTTGATAAAGATGATATTTCATTTGTGCAATTGATCTTTGTCCTACTTTCCTACCCATAATTATTATATTTGTAAAAGTCAAAATAAAAACTTAATTCTAATATACAATATAATGTATATCAGTTTTACTCTTTGATCTCATCATATTCAATTCATAAAATATATATTTGTCATAATTTGAGTTACGAATGTATGCAATTACAATTTAGAATAGAAGAAGCAAAAGATAAAGAATTAATAAAATTTGTAAGAATGTTGATAGATTATTATCATTCTCAAGGAATGCCTTTGGGAGGCGGTGCTGGAAAAAATAGCAGATATTTTATGTATATTGCTAACGACAGTGAGCAAGATTTTATTGTAGCAGTAGCATGGCTCCATGACAATACACCATTTAGATATATAGCTCAAGAATACAAAATTCCAGATAATAGAAGTTATTTTATTAGAAGAGTTACAAAAACAGTTCCTGGAGATTATGACATTAATTTTCTAATTGATTTAGCTAAGAAATTGAAAAATGATGGATTTGAAGTACTTTGGACTTTAGGATTTCCAGATCATTCCAACGCTTTATACAAGAAAGCAGGATTTCAAGAAGTTGGGAAAACAAATAGAACTGGACATCCAATTTTCATTAAAAAATTATAACTTATGTTTTTTAATCTTATTTGCTATATATACTGATTCTATAATTGAAAGAAGTGTTTCAAGTTGAACATCATTATCGATAAGTACTCCAAAAAGATAACCAAAGAAAATAATTAAAGAATCCATACTTATTTTTTCATCTTTGTAGCTTTCTAAAAGATCATAAAAAGCATATTCTAGATAACTTACTTGTTTTTCTATAATTTTAAGTGAGTTTTCATCTGGATGAAAAGTTTCTTTAAAAACTTCTATTATTTTCTGTAAACCGGGATCCATATATCATCAATATAAAAATTTTTATATGACAAATTTAAACATATATATGTCATAATTTTTAAGTTTAATTTGATGAATTTTAGACAATCTGGAAAATATTATGAATATAAGACACTTAATTATCTTGAAAAACATGGCTATAAAGCTATAAGAATTCCAGTTTCTGGAACTGGAAAACAGCCAATTCCAGATATTATAGCAATTAAGGATAATACAATTTTTCCAATTGAAGTTAAATCAACTTCACAAAATTATGTTGTAATTGATAATTTTCAAATTGATAAATTGTTTAAGTTCTGTGAGATATTCAATTTTTGTAATTGTAAACCGTTAATACTAGTTCATTATAAAAAATATAAAAATGTCATAATATATAATTTGAGTCAAGATGTCAGAACAAAAGAAAAAATCAAATTTGCCTTCAGAGCTAACAGCAAAACTGTATTTAGCACTTGACGATTTAACTATGGCATTAGCTACTTGTGATAGTGAAGAAATTAGAAAGAGTGAAGTTTTTCAAAAAGCTCTAGAAGTTGTGAAAATTGTAAAAGAAATGAGAAATGCTAAAATAAAATCTGATGAAGAAGAAAAAGCCTAAATTTCAATTTTTTTCAAGTTAAAGAGATAACACATTTGGGTTATATCTTTTTATCTAAAATTTTTTTCTTTATAAATCTCGTTACGCTCTTTCTTTGCGTAAAATTACGTTAAGAAAAATAAAAATATCGAGAGATAAGAGTTTAAAAAGATTTCTTGTAAATTTACGACTTTAGTTTATATACTCATCATTACAATTTGTTACGCAGTAAGCGAAATAAAAGATCATTAGATGAATTGAAAGTACGTGTTTGATTTCAAATTTCAATTTTTCATATCATAAAAAAATCGAAAAATAAAAAAGTTTTTACTTCTTCAGTTGAAAACTTCAAAAAAAGGAAGAAGATTTTGACATAAAACAATTTTTACTTTTACAACAACATTTATAATTTTATAATATATACATGATAATAATATGAGTTTCTTATTAAATCTTGGTGACCTAGGTACATTTTTTTCAGATGAGCTAACAGCATTAGAAAATTTTGCAAATTTCTTAAGCTCTGATTTTATAAACTTTTTTAGTGCAGTAGTTAATGATATTGAAAATGTTGTAAGTTTCATAGGTCAGGCAATTAGTGATATTCCAACTTTTATGCAAAAAATTGCTAACAATTTCTTGACGATTTTGCAAAATTTTGTACAAACTGCAATTCCAGTAGTAAGTGGATTTTTAACATTTCTTGAACAACAAATTATAAATGTATTTCAAGATTTATCTTCTTTAGCTTCTACATTTATAAACGATGCATATTCATTTTTACAGGGTGTTGTAAATGCATTTGCAAATTTAATAAGTACAATAGTTCAAGATTTCTTAAATAATTTTGGTCAAAATATGAAACATATTAGTTCTGCAATTTCTCAACTTACTCAATTTTTAACTCCATTTATTGCACCAATTACAATTGGTAAATTTTTGCCAGCAATAATAGATAAATTAGCTGAAATTTTGCCAGAAGTTGAAATAGATTTAGCACCTGTTGGTCTAGGCGGAAAAATTCCAATTAACTTTGGAGAAATTGTAAAAGCGTTTGCTGAAACTGCGGTAGACTTTTTTGATGAAGTTAGACAAGAAATACAAACTACGCTTAAGGAGTTTATAAAAGAGCCATTTATTTCAGATTTTAAAATTACTGCTAGAGAAATATTTAATGAAATTGGACTTGGAGATTTGCCATTTGCAGATCCTCCATTTAGATTAATTGCAAATTGGGTCGGAGCAAGATCATTTTCCGAAATAAAAGACCATCTCAGGGAAACAATTTTATTGACCGGTTTTCCAGCATGGTTTACTGATGCTTATCTAGAATCTCCTGCAGATGATTATATACCTAAAAATCCATTATTTAGACCAGTAAATATAAGAGATGTAATTTTAGCGTCTCAATACGGTTTTCTGAATTTTGATGCAGTTTCGCAATATGCAGAAAATAATTTAATAACTCCAAAAACTGCAAAATTAATGTATCAAAATGAGACTGCTAGACTTTTGCAAAGAGCAGTTGAGGAAGGCATTCGTCAATTTATAGTCACCCCAGAAAAAGCTTATCAAGAAATAATACAAAATGTCAATTTAGCAGGCAAAGACTTATATTTAAAAGTTTTTACTTTAGAGTATAATTATTCAGTTCAAAGAATTGTCAGACAATTTTTAAGATCACTTTTGTCGAGAGCTTTAACGAATTTTGGAAGACCTTACATTGATCTAAAATTCCTAGAATCAACAGTTCAAAAATTATTTAAAGAATTAAATTATCCTGAAGAAGTTCAAAATGTTTTTAACGTTATGATTGAACAATCTCAAATTGTGTATACTAATCAATTACTTTTAACACAATTAGAACAAATTACCAGATTAGGAATATTTGATGAGAAAAAGATAAAAGCGGATTTAAAAGCTAATAACTTTAATGAACAAATAGCACTAACAATTTTGAATTATGAACTTCAATATGTACAATTACAACATATTCTAAAAGAGTTTCAGTTCAAACTACAAAATTACATTATTAGTTCAAAAGATGCAGAAAAAGAGTTAAAACATCTAGGTTTTGATTCTTCTATAATCTCTGAGATAATTTTTGAATATCAAACAGCTCCATTAACAAAATATCAAATTAGTCAAATTGAAAATTTAGCAAAGAAAGGATATTTATCAGTTGATGAAATTAAAAAACAATTAAATTCTCTTAAAGTAATTAAAGAATTTGAAGACATATTTATCAATTACACAAATCAAGAAATTCAAATATCATCAATTTTGAGTATTGCAAAAGAACAATTGAGAAACTTCTTGATAGATTTGAAAACTGTAGAAAATGAATTAAAAGCGTTAAAAATTAATGATTATTTAATAAACGAGGTAATTCAAGAAGAATACAATATAAATATTGCTAAATTACAATTATCATATATAGAAACTTTAGCTAAGAATTTATACTATGATCAAGCTCAATTAGCTGGAGAATTATCTAAAATTTTGAAAGATAAAACTGCAATAGATCTTTATACTCAAAAATTCTATTATGAATATGTATTTCCAAAAATAGTTAACTATTACGTAAGTTTAGCAAGACATGGAATAATTGGAAATATTAAAAATTTACCAAAAGAAATTGTAGATTATGAAATTAATCCAGAAATCCAAATTTTTCAACTTACAACAGAATTAGAATATATAAAGTCTTTATTAAAAGATTTACAAATAACTCCAACAAATGCTGAAAATGAGTTAATAAAATTAGGAATGCAAAAAGATATAGCTAATTTGTTTGTACAAACTTATGTACCAACATTTTATAGTTTACATACTATAATTGGAAATGTTGTGCAAGGTCAACTTTACAAAGTAGGAAAAATTCCAATTAATTTAGGAAATGCAGAACAACAATTAAGACAATTAGGAATTCCAGATAATCAAATTAAAGTTTTATTAAACCAATATGCCTCTTCATTTGGCTTAGAAATTTGGAGGAAATTCTTACCTTCACTTTCTCAAATTGAAACTGCAATAAAATATAACTTTCCAATTAGTCAATTAGTTGAATATTCATTTATACCTTCTGAATTTCTAAATCTTTACACTAATTTATATCAATATGAGCTAATTGGACAATATGTACAATCTCTAAAGACAGAATATGTAGAATTATTAGTTTATGGAGTTCAAAATATACAATTAGAAAGTTTATTAAAACAATACGGAATAAATGAAACATTATTAGGAGTTTTCAAATTATCAGCTCAAATTAGAAAAATATTAACGGCTTACCAAGAGCTTTACATCACCCCATCTAAAGCACTCACAATTAGCGAATATATTAGTAATCCTAATCAATTATTACAAAAAGTATTTAGTGAATTTCAAGTTCCTAGTGATTTACAAAATACTTATCTCGAGTATGCAAGAAATAGGAGATTAAGGACTTACGTAAACGACATAATTTCAACAATCAATTTACTATTTGAAAAGCAGAAAATTGATTTAAATACCGCACAATCATATTTGCAACAATTAAAACAATATGGTTTAACTAATGAAGAAATACAATTAATATTGTTAAACTGGCAATTGAGATCTAACTACTAAATAAATTTGTCATATTTTTTAGTTTTTACACATGAGCGTTAATTTGTGTCATTATGAGGCAGAAAATATAAGTTATAAAGATTTAGAAAATCTTCAAGGTATGATATATTATGAAATAAAATATGATGGTACACATATATGTTTAAAATATGAAAATGAACTAAAAATTAATACTAGAAAAGATATACCTCATGATAAAACATTTCAGAATTTGTTTTATCAAGTTCCAAATATTGATGAAATTATAAAATATATAAAAGAACATAACAATTATATAATACATGGGGAACTTATACATAAAAAGACATCAGCACTACAAATCCATACAAATGAAACTCCAGAATTTATAATTTATGATGTCTTTGACAAAGAGAACAACAGATATTTAAGTCCGCTTGAAGTTGATAGTGAAATTTACGAATGGTATCCAGAAATTTGTTTAGATTTAGATGATTTACTTGATATTATAACTAAAGAAAAACTTGAGGGCTTAGTAGCTAAAATCTATAATCCGAAATTTGCAAATTGTAAAGAAGGCAAAAACTTCAACTTATGCGTTTATAAATACAAACCGTATTTTTCAACTTTAGGAGTAATATTTAAGCCCGTTAGAAAAGAAATTGATGTTAGACAATTAGCGTTTCTTCTCGGCGAAATAGATAATGATTTAAAGAATAATAAAGATGAATGGTATAATAATCATCCAGATTTGCTAAGATTCTTACTAAATAATAAAGATAAAATACTTCAACTTTTGCAAAATAAAAACTTTATACTACAAGTTGAGAAAGAAACACATTTAAACATTAAGAAAATTGAAGAATACATTAAAAATTTCAAGAGATAACAATACTTAGATCAAGTCATATACATAATATTATGTATAAGTTATGTGTACTTATTTTTGTCAACTCATTAATTTTTTCATATGAGCTTACCGTACAAAGTGCGTTTTAAATTACCACTTGAATTTCTGACTTTACAAGATTGGAATAACTTTGTCAAAAATCTGTTGTTCATTAATCAATATGGCCCAGGAAAATTATTACAATATTATCAAAATGGCAATTTTCAAAATCTAAATGATGTAATTGCAAAATATCTATATGTTTCAGCTTTGAAAGTTATGGGATATAACGTTTTGCATAATTTATCAACACCACAGGCTTATACATTCGGTGAAGGAAATCAACAGCCATTTAAAACCATGTCAAATAGACCAACTGTTAGTTTTCCATATTCAATACCATTTGAATTTATACAATTTTATCCGATATCTAAATTGCCTAACTATCAATTCCCAGTTTTTCCAATTTCAAAATTACAAGTTCAATTATCACAAGTTAGTAAACAATTACAATTATTAATTCCCAAACTCATAAGTAAAATTATAACTCCTAACGGAATTGCAGGTACTCAATTTCAATTTTCTGGAACTGCAACTGTTGAAGATTTAGTAAATAATTATTTAAATCCACAATATTTACAAACTTGGAGAGAAATAATAATACAAAATTTAGGCAGTTCTGCAGTTCAAATTAATAATTCGATTTATTTAATGCCTAAAAATTGTTTAAAAATAACTGCAAGTTCTCCATCTGAAATTCAATTAACTGCACAAACTCCAACTTTGCTAAGTGAAGAAATTGAATTTGTTGGAACTACTGGAACTCCCATAACTACTTATACAATTACTATAACAAATAATCAGGCTAACCCTACTCCGTCACCGTTTCAGCAATTACTAAATTTAAATTTATCATCACTTTTATCAAGTCCTAGTCAATTTTCAAATTTAGAATTTTGCTTAGACGTTCAATGTAATACGCCTCTTTATGCATATGTTGAAAATTATAGTTCTAATTTATCAACTGTTTATATTTGGATAAATTTACCAACTTCAATACCGGCAAACGGTTCATTAACTATCTATATGTTTATCAGAAATACAAATCAATATCCTTATACTGGAATTTCCCCATTAGTTGCACAACAATTATCATTAACTGGAAATTATGATAATGGAACTAATGTATTTCCATATTATCAAAGTTTTGCAAATTTATCAGCTTTACCATCTGGTTGGGGATTAGTATATAACTCAGCTTCTAATTCTTTATTATTTCAAACATATTATTTGGAAATTACAAATGCTAATTTCAATAATGGAATAACACAAAGTTCATCACCAAATCTTGAAAATTTAGTAGTTGATTTCCTAGTTCAATTAAATTCATTTAGTGGAACTCGTAGTTCTGTTATTGGAATCGGCTTAGGTCAAGCTAATACAAGATCAACTTATTTTATTGGCGGTGGCGGTGGGGCAGTTATCGGCAATAATTCAGACGGTGTAGCTTTTGGATATGATAATGTTGGTACAACAAATATACTTTATGAATATGTTGGCACTAGTAATGTTAATAGTTTCTCAGTATCAACAAGTGCAGTACTTCTCGGTATTGGTTTAGCACCGTCTGAAACATATTTCTATTATAATTATCAAATTCAATATAGTTCAATTGATATTCCTGGAACATTTAGTTTGCCTATAACTGTAATTTTCCAATCAACACCTACAGATATGTATTTATATGCAATAAAAACAAGAAATTTACCGCCAAACGGGGTAATGCCTTCAAATTCTCAACCGCAAAAGACAATAATTCTAATTACGTGATGAAAAAATGTCTGGCCCAGTGACTGTCTCACGAATACCGCAACCATCATTTCCATGCAAAGCAGTCTATAAAATTGCTAATTTATTATCTCCAGTAACTAAATATTCATTAATTTCCTCTTCCTTATGGAACGAAATTGTTCAAGATTTATATCTAACTTATAGTGTATTCAAATATATTAACTATTTATCTCAATATCCATATCCAGAATATATACAGCCTGCAATTGATGAATTTCTAAACTTTCCTTATCAATTTACGCCTTATTCATTTACGCCTCTATTGATTGCACAAAAAGGAATTCCGTTAACCGCAGATGAATTTAATAAACTTATTGATGCAATTACAGAATTAGCGAATAAATCCAATATTAAACTAAAATCACAACTAAATCACGTTCAACGTGATCAAATTGTTAGATCTTCACAATTTTCAAATATAATTTATGCGGTAAATCAGTTACTAACTTTCAATCATAATCAGTACTTTCTACTTAGTTGTACAGGTTATGAATTTAGTAATTTATTAAGTAAGCAAAATACATTTCTGAATGTGTTAATTGAAAATTTAAAATATAGCATTACTATTCCCTCAAATACTTATATTAAAAACTTCTTAATATATCAAACTTCAGAACTTATTATTAGTTACGGTTCAATTGCAAACTTAGTAATTAAAATAAATTTTGGAGGAATATTGTTATATAATTATTCATATATAAATTCAGTAAATATAGAAACTGATAATGACGGAATGCGTTTTACTGGTCATACATCAGCTAATACAATCACTATTCAAACTGAAAATGGAGGTATTTTTTTATATGATGATTCATATGTAAACACTTTATATGTAGAAAATAATGTTGCAGGAATATATTTATATAATAATGCGATAATAGAAAATTTAATTTGTAAACAAAATTCTGGAGGAGTATATGTTTCTGGGAATGCAAAAATTATAAATAATCAATGTGCTTAACTATAATTTACAAAATACAAATTCTCTATTATCATCAGTTATAAAAGTTAGAATTGTTCCATATAATTTTTTCATTAACTCAAAGCGGTTTTCAGTCCAGTCATGAATAGCAATACAATATTGTTTATACTTTTGTAATTCTTCAATTTTCAGATTCTTTTCACAGCCTTCACAATCCATAACTAAAATGTCAGTGTCAGGATATTGATTTCCAGTCCATTCCCCATTTATCTCAACTTTATCACAAATATTAAATTCTTTACAAACTTTTTCCTTAAATCTCTTGTTTAACTCATCACTTTTTTCAAAACCAATTACTTTTTTAGCATTCTTAAGAAGAAAATACAAAGCTGAACTTCCACAATCATTTCCGATTATCGTAATTGTCTTATCTTTTACGTCTAATTTTCCATAAGCTAAATCAAATTCATGCCAATAGCAACATTCCAATTTACAAAAATAATCTTTATAATCCATAACATCACCTAATTAAGAAATTAGGAACTAATAACTTCAAATAATGCATAAACTGTACATTTTCCAGTTGCCCAGGCATAAATATTTGAAGGATTATTTACATGAATTTCTATTGAATCATTTTGTAAAATCGGGAAGTTATTATATAGATTATTGCCAATATAAACGATATAATTACTGAGATTTTGGAGAATTATTCTTACAGTTTCTATGGATGGGCCTGTGTACAAAGGTGAAGGAGTAGTAGAAACATCTAATTGTAGACCTTCTATAGTTGGTGGACTTAAGTATAAACCAAGTTTATTAATTGTATTTGTCAAACCGACAGTTGCTAAATATACATATGTCAAAGTATAAGCTAAAGAATCAGCAACAAAATAAATAGCACTTTGTAACGAAATTCCTAATCTCTTAGCTATTGAATTTATAGTTTCATAAAATGAAATATAGAAATTCTGTAAATCTTCTTTTATAATTGTCCTAGATTGTTCAATATTTGAAATTAAATAATTAACAACATTATAAATTGTTTCATATAGAGCAATTGTATCTTTCTCTAAAATTGAAGTGGCAGTCGGAACGGCAACTACAATTTTTTCATAAATTTCTTCTGGTAATTTAACAATTGAATAATAAAGTTGTTGATTTGAGTATAATATTGAATTTATTTGTTGATTTGCAGTTGCTATAAAACCTGCAATGTATATTGGATCAAGTTCAGTTAGCACAGGCTGACCAGAAACGTAAACCTCATCATAGAAAAATCCAGAATCTGCAGTAATTGAATTTGGAACTGTAAGATTACCGTTTTTCAAAATTGAAGTAACTGCATTTCCGCCAGTTTCATAAAGCTGAATTAGCAAAAGTGATGCAGTATTCCACATTGAAGATGTTAATCTCTGAAACGGTGACGCAAGTAATTCGCTAATTGAAGTATATGTAACGCTCATACTATTTTTATCCCATCATGACCTAAAAAACTATTCACAACTAATTCATAATATTATGAATATAGCATGTCCTCATTGATCTCATCAGAAACCAAGATAACTAATATTTGTCATAACTTGAGAAGAATATTATGAAAATCTTCACATTTGCAGGGTTTACAAAACATCTAAAGGAATTGGATTTTGATTATGTTGTCTTGGATAAAACTTTTAATGATATAACTCCCCAGTTAATCGAAAAATTTAGAGATAAGATAATCTGGAATGAAACAAATAGTGATATAAGAGCCATAAGGATAGCTAAACAATTACTAAAAATTCTAGAAATAGCAAAAGATCAAGATGATGACATATTTGCTATAGTAGATAGTGATCTAATTGTTCCAAATTTGAGAAATATTGACCCTAACGATAAAATTTTAACTTTGTGCTATTGGCTTTATTACGACTGGGCTAATGAAATTAGACCATTTTGTTCAGGAACAAATTACATTTTTAATAAAAAACATATTGTAATTTTAGAAACTGCAATAAATGTTTATTTAGAAAAAGAATATTATAAAGAATTTTCAGTGGATATATTTCTACATGACCATATTTTGCATATAAACGTCTTGAAGTTAGGAACTATCCATTATGTAAAAACTCCAGAGGGAGAGAAAAAAATGGAATTTACATTTGAAAATATAAATCAAGTGTTTAAACATATTCCAGAATTTGTTTTAATATCTTGGTGAGGTCAAATATGGAGTTCTTTAATTCAGAATTGAGACCGAACCAGTCCAAACTTAAAGTTAAAGACATTAAAATGTCATTTTTTAAATTTTGAATTAAGGACGTGGTAAAATGAGTGGTGATATTTTATTGCAAACTCCAATTTATTACGTTTATCCACAACATCATGATGTTTCTTTTAAGTTTGTAGCAAAAGAACATATAAAAATGCTAAAAGAAAAATATACAGTTTACGAAATTCCTGCTTTATCATTTTATCAATTTACTCCTTTCAAATATCCAATTTCAATTATTCATCCATTCTTTTATTCAATGTGGCATTGGGGTAACGTTGAATTTTCATTCTTTGAACAATATAGATCTAAAGTTAGTCAAATAATAGGAGTTGAAGTAGCTGACAGTGATAGAATTTCAGAAAAATTTATAGATTATGCAAATAATTATGCAGATAGACTAATTGGAAATTCTGAATGGACATTAAACGCTTTTAAAAATTCTGGACTAAAAATTCCAATTTTTAAAGTTGTTCATAATTTTAATGAGAGATTATTGGCGAAAAATGATGAATTAAAAGTTGATGAACAAGTTAAATATATTGAAAAAGTAAAGAAAGAGAAAAATATAAAACTAGTAATGATATCGCTTTGGCATTCTGATTACAGAAAAGGAGCTGATTTATTTCACGTAATTGTAAAAGAAATACAAAAAGAAAGAGATGATATTTATTTTCTAGTCAAATCAGGCGGGCCGAGGACAGATTTTCAAGACCTCAAAATGTTTAACCTAACAGGAAATACAGATTTTGATAATATCGTAAAAATGTATAGAATTTCTGACTTGTATTTACTAACTTCAAGAGGCGGAAGTTTTGAATTAAACGGTTTAGAAGCTTTTGTATCAAAAATTCCAGTTGTAGCAACTAAAGGAGGAGCATGGCAAGAGTATTTTCCTTCACAATTGAAAGATTTATTAATTGATAGTTGTGATTATCCAACAGTTTTACCAGGAAATCCAATTCATATAGGAAAAGGAGTGGAAATGTGCATAAATGACGCTATAGATAAAATATTAGAAGTTTTAGATAAATTAGATGAATATAAGGCAAAAATTGAGGAGAACTATAATTTTTGGCTAGAAAATTTTAGTTATGAAACTGTAAAAAAACAATTGTTTAACACATTAGAAAAATCTTAAATTGGTCATAAAACTCAAACTGTAACATGGAATTTAAAAGAAAAAGTTCAGGCATAATAAAAAGTTTTAGCTCATTAGACATTTTTTCTATAAACCTACTTTACATGGGAATTTTAAGCGGTATAAGTTATCCTCTTTTTGTCTCAAGTCTTCTAAAATCTGTAAATTTACTATTTGCAATTTTGATAGGTGCAATTTTTGGAATTCCGTTACTTGCAATGTATTATTTACTGACTAAAAAAATTCCGCTTAATGGAGGAGATTATGCGTACATTAGATCTTCATTTTCTCCAAAATTCTATACAGTTTTTGGAATTTCGCTCTGGTTAATTTATGTATTTTCAGCACCAGTTTTATCAAACCTTGTATTGTTAAATTTCAATATTCCAATATTCGATAAGTTTTTAATTTCAGAACTATTACTTGGGACTGCGTTACTTAGTGTTAGCAAAAAAACAATTTATGCTTATATTGTTGACGCTATCGCAATTTTACAAATAATCGTTTCGCTAATCTTGCCAATTTCAAGTTTCCATTTTCAAATTCAAAATTTTACAATATCCAATACTCTATTATCGGCATTATTATTTGATTTATCTATGTTTTTATTTCTAAATGCAATTAGTTACATAGCAGGAGAAACAAAAAACATAAACAAAAATGCGAAAATCGGATATTTTGTAAGTTATTTAGTAGTTACAATTTTAGCAGTATTGGACAGTTATTCAAATCTAAATATATTATTTCTACTAATGCCGATATGGTTTATGAGTTATATTTTTGTTACTTCTATGATTCAGAGTAGACTAGTTCAAAATTTAGCATTTGATAAAATCTTACCTGAAAAATTTGCAAAAATAACGCCTAATGCTTTACTGTTAATCTTTATCGCTGATACAATTACAAACGTTTTAGAAAATCTTCTAAATTTTACAATTTCATTTGGTCTTGATGGCCTGTTATTTATTTTCTGGAACTTTATAATTGTTAGTTTTGCATTTCTGAAATTGACAAATAAAAAACTATTATTTTCAATAGTAATGATTAGTCTAATTTTACAGATCTTCTTATTCTTTTATTTAGGATTACAAAATAGCGTATTTTATAATTTTGTAATTGAGGGAAACATACTATATACAATATTAAGAATATTGATAATGCCAATTGTTGGAGGAATTATTTACTTATTGAGGAGAAAAGTGATAAATGTTGAATTAAAATGAAATTGATTTTTGGATTAAGTTCAACATTATCATATATTTTAAAAACAAATTTTCCAATTTTAGTTAATCAACTAAGATTTAAAAGAAAAACATGGAAAAATGAAACATGGATTGATAGTGGCGGATATCAAATTATAATGCATAATCTAAAAATTTCTGTAAATGATGTCTTGCAAAAGTATAAAAGTGTTAATGCTTACGCATTTTTTTCGCTTGATATTCCTAGCGTTTTTTCGCCAATTGATAAACGAAACTTTGAATATTTCGAATATCTATATACGAAAATTGAGTATATAGAAAAGATTATACCAGTTTTACATATTTATTCACTTCAAGATATAGATGAAGCAATTGATTTTTATAAACAATACAGTTATTATTTTGCAATTGGTGGTATAATGACTTCTAGCAAAATGAAAGTTTTACAATATACATTTCCATGGGTTTATTATATAAAAAGAAAAGTTCCATATCTCCATATTTTAGGCATGTCATCTCCATATTTTTTACAAATTTTTAATAATATGCAAAGCATGGATACCGCAATTTGTTCAACAATTTCAACATTTAAAGAAATAATTTGGTTTGATAGTTCTAGGAGATATGTTGGAAATATGAAAACAAAAAGGGAAAGATATAAAATTACAAAAGAAGAAAAAGAACAATTATTTGAATTTTTAGACAAACATAACTTTCAATTTAACTATGATTTAAGTAATAGAAATATTCTAGAACTTATAAATGCATATATGTTATTATATAATAATTGGAAAATTAAGAATAAATATACAGAATATGCAGAAAAACTTAGAAAAATGGGACTAGATAGTTTGACAAGTGAGTTAATTAGAAATTATAAAATTGCAAATGAAATATTAAAACAGAAAAGAGAAAAATAGAAGATAAAAAAATATTAACTTAACAATTTGTCTAATTCTTCATCATAAATTACTTCAACTTTTCCGTCTTTGACAATTATTTTGCCACTAAGATTTTCGCCGAAATAATGTAGTAACATTCCAAATCCTGTTGTTCTAGTTCTTCCGCTAATTTTGTATTCAATTTCTGCATTATTGTTACACCAAAGATGTTTCACATAGCCTAATGAGCCTGCAGGAGACATTAGTACGCTAGTTTGCTGACACTCACCAGAATTAATTTTTACACTTACATCTCCTCTAAATCCACTAGGAATTTCGATTAAGTATAATGTCGAATTTGGCTCATATTTTATCACTAAAGTTCCTTTTTCAGTTTGAATCATTTTGGCATTTGATAATTTTAATGCAATTGAACTAACTGACTCAAATTCTATAAAACTTCCATTCCCATCACTTTTAACAAACCTTCCGCTGATATAAATAATTCTGCCTCTTTTTCTGGAACCAATACCAGTAAGATCTAATTGTTTATCTTCAAAATATGGATATTTTCCATCTTTTAAACTAACTGGAACTTTGTAACTCACTTTTATTACCTCAATCTGTTTTATTTTTCCTTGGTCTTGGATGTGTAATTAAATAATATTTATTTCCGCTTAACATAACCGAATTTTCACCATGATCTGGAGATTTAATAACAAATACAGTAGCGTCTTGTGGATGTACTAAAAACGTAGAACCAGGTGTTGAAAATAAATCAGTAGCTAATACAGTATTTGAAAATTGTATTTCATGATTATAAATTGTTAAACTACTTACATGATTGAGACTAAGATTTAATTCACCATTTGGCGGTGGAACTTCATAAATTTCTAGATTTCCTTGATTATATGTCAAATGAAATTCGTATAATTGACCTTTTATGAAATAATCATAAACTTCTATTGAATAATTGCTATAAGAAATTAATAATTCTTTTGAACTAAGATTTAAAAGTTCTAGTTCTTTTAATATAATGTTTTTCATATCTTCTAAACTTCTTGTAATTTTATTTCTTCTATAGACAGATATTATTGGCGATACTGGCGTATAATATATTCCTTTTACTTCATCCAATTGATCATCAATATTTCTAAAACATCCATTAAATGTCATACCGCTTCTTGAAACATATTTAGAACAATTAATAAAATGATTAGATATTAACGAAATTTTGGTAACTTGACCATTTGTATGTTTCAACATAAAAACGATTGGCAAATATTTAATTTGTTTTAAAATTTTAACTTCATATTTTTTAACTTGATCTTCTTGAGACATACGATCTATCACCTGTAAAATATCATATGCTATATGACAAATTTAAAGCATTCGAAAAGTCTCGATTTAGAAAAATATAAAAAAAATTATTTTTCATAATATTCTATTGTAATTCTATCAATTGGAAAATCATATCCTGTTATCATCTCTAAAGTTTTCCTAGGCTCTCTGACTAGTAAGCAAAATAATTCATCAAAATTTTTAACTCCAAAATCTTCATAAATACTACTACTGAAATCTCTAACTTCTCTGTTAATTTCAGTCTCGATTAAACAATATTTTTGTTCATAATCTGTAATAAAATAACTTTCTTCTTCTGATAAAATAATTCTAAAACCATAGTTATATTTTTCAACTATTATATCAACCATTTTTCCTTCACCTCATTTAACAATTAATTGTCCAGTCTCTATTTCCATATTTTTCCTCAAACTCTTGGTATTTTCTTTGTTTTAATAATTTTATAATTTTTTTAACTTCTTCTTCTGTAATTTTTAAACAATTCCTTCCATTATAATGGCTAATTGTAATTGTCGGAGTAACTTTGTCACGGTTTACTGTTTCAACTTGAACATAATATTCGCCATTTTTTTCAACAATATAATAATAATAATCTTCAAACTTAGTTTTTACTTTTTTAGAATAAATTATCTTCCTATCTTCTTGATTTGAACTTTCGGACATTTAACTCATCACCTGTAAATTAACATAACTTTTATGACAAATATAAAAATATCTTAAGCTTTCGATTTATAAAAAAGAAAAAAATAATATTAATCTTTGATAAATTCGATTCTATAATTTTTCTTCAAAAGATAATATACTTTAAAATAGAAAGGATCAGCGTGACTGACAATAGATTCTGGTACCATCTTCAGTAAAGCAATGATATCTTCTGGAACATTATATTCATTAGAATAGTAAATGATTACTTTATTTTCTTTGCCTTCAAATCTATGCCAGAAATACGCTCTTTTGTAATATATGATATAATTATGAAACCCATTATTCCACTCATCATATGCTATATACTTTATATTATCATCATTAACAAAAATTACAGAACTAATATATCGATCATTTACAACATTTCTTAATTTTTCAAATAGATATTCCTTAAGCTCCTTATAATTTGCTTTTTGTATTTCATTCCATAACTGAATAATTTCATATCTCAAAATCTCTAATTGATTAATTATTTGATTTATTTTTTCTAATTGTTGATCAAATCTATTCATTTTCACTTCTCACCAAATCAATTCACGTATTATGACAAATTTAAAAATGTCTTTACTTTTCGATTTGCAAACTTTCTAAAATATTAGTAATTTTATTTAAAGCCTGAGAAAAATTAAGCATGGAGAAAGAAAACAAAAAACAAAAAAATAAAAAATAAAGAATACGAAAGAAAAAAATTAGTATATATTCCAAATCAATAAAGCAATTAACTTCAATATTTCTTCACGCGTACCTTCAATTACTTTTTCATTATCAAAACTCTGACTGACCTTATACAATTGTGCAATCTTCTGCAAAATTTTAATAACGTCTAAATCTTGTGGATTTAAGTACTGATAATAAACTTCATTTTCACCATGTTTTATCTTTATAACTAATTTGTTATACTCTATATGCTTACCTTGCACTTGTTCTAACTGAATTAAAAAATTAACATTAACTTGTTGTTCCAATACCTCTTTCATTTGACTTTGACTTTTTTCTTGACTCATCTTTTTCACCATTATCTATTATCTCTAAACTCATATTTAAATCTTTCTCTACCTTTTCATGTCTTCATTTTTCGACTTATAATTATGTTATTTTTGATGATCATTATATTTTCTTTCATAAATGACTTTCCCATGAATTTTTAATACACCAGTTCTATCAAATTCAGCTAACGCATTCAAATACTCCTTGTAAGCTTTGATAATATAATCTATTCTATTATGCATTCTTTCTAAAATTTTTTTCTGCTCAGCAGTTAATTTATGTACTCTTGTCATTTTTTATCATCTACAAATCATCATATATTATATGACGAATATAAAACATTCTCTATCTCCTTAACTCTTATCGCCACCTCTCTCTATAGAGAACGTGTAAATTCTGTCTCTCCAATTTCTCTCATAACACCAAACATAAATTGTTTCCTAACGGTGAAAAATCCTAAAAAAACCTATTTTAGGTTTGACTATAATTTATTAATTATAAACTACTAACTACATAACTATATAATTATTATATTGAATAACTAGATAGTTTCCATATTCTCTAAATTATTAAATCTCCTTACAATTTTTACCATAAAATACTGATATAAATCCAAACTGTATACAGAATCTTCTATTGAATTGAAAGAAAAAAAGAAACTATATTTTACACTTGAACTACAAAACTATAATTATTATATTATAAACTACTAATTAGTAGTTAGCTAATTATATAATTATATAACTTCATAATTATATAATTATCTAATTTAAATGTTAATAATAATATATATAAAAAAATAATAATAAGAAGAAAGATAATGCCCACTAACAATACTAAATGCTTTCTTCTGGTATATAAACTTTTCTTTCTAAACTTCCAATTTCTCCAACACTAAACGCAAAAAACTAACAACACATAACGATTTGAATAAATATAACAAATTAACAATATGTTTAGTATCTTTCTAACTTTAAATTGAGGTTTTGGTTTGCTAGAATTAAGAAATTAAATAAATTATGAATATGTTTAGTAACTAAAAACTTTAAATTGTGGGTTTGGTTCCCTCCAAATTATAAATTATAATATTATAGTTAGTAGTTATTAATATCCACAAATTAACATTTATTACAAATTTCCAAAGTTTGAATTTGCAAATTTTATATTACAAATTTCACTAAATGACAGATTAATTGTAATTTAGGAATTTAGAAAATTAGTATTTTTTATCATAGTTGAAAAATTATTTGGAAATGTAGAATTATTTGGAATTTAGGAATTTCCAATTTTTTAACTTTTTTGCAGAAAATGATAGATTATTTCAAATTTAGGAAATTAGGAATTTACAATTTTTCTCATTTTTTGCACAATTTACGCAAAATGACAGATTAATTGGAATTTTGGAAGTTTGAATTTTTTGCACCGCTCCAATTATTATTTGGAGGTGTAGAATTAATTGGAATTTCCAATTTATTGCGAAAGTTGGGAAATTTGCGAAAAAAACGAAAAAAACGAAAGAAATTGGAATTTTCAATTTTTTGCATTAGTTGTGAAATTTTCGCAGAAAATGAAAAAAACTACA
>Ga0208429_100008_pt1 | contig 31653 bp, 47 predicted proteins | sample BED_virus_MetaG_FD_187134 | JGI IMG/M metagenome (GOLD analysis project Ga0208429, IMG submission 187134) | Hot spring microbial mat communities from Yellowstone National Park, Wyoming, USA - BED_virus_MetaG (SPAdes) (version 2) | ecosystem: Environmental > Aquatic > Thermal springs > Hot...
ATGTAATTATAGAATATTACACATATACTACGGCGTTAGGCGACCTATTCTTCTTCACAAATTATAATGGTTACGGGCAAATGGCAAGAGTGGGAGGAGTAAGTGGAGGTTGGTATGGAATCGCAACGACTAATAGTTGGACTAGTTGGAGCGCCCCTAGTGATACTGGATATTATAATGGAAGATGGGTCTTGGTAGGAGTTGTAGTAAACGGGACAAAAGCTACAGAGTATTTAAGTAATGTATCATCTAGAATGTTATACGGTCAAGAGATAGGACTAACACCTTATTCTGCATCAATATCAATTCAAGGAAATAGTATCGGACTGGTAGGTGACAGTGCAGGACAATCACAGATAACGTACTGGATGGGAATAATAATCAGACCGTTGCCACCTAATGGTGTAATGCCATCTGTTTCTCTACCTACTGGTCAGTACATAGCTTGGAGATATTTACCAGTAAGTAACGTCATCAACGCCACTATTCATGTGACAAGTTATCCTAGTGGTATACAGAGTTTCCCAGGTATCGTAGTTTATTCCCCTAACATCGGAGACCAAACTAGTGATAATAATGTGAACAACTTCCAAGCAGTCCTAGTGTCATTTAACGGTGATATTTTCTATCATTCTACGACGTCAGGGTATACACTCTTGAAGGGTTCAGCGTTTCCCACACCTTCTACATCCTACCCATTCACTTTCAGCGTCGTCCTCGCGGAGAACAGTGCTGGTTATGTTACTGTGTCTACTGTGTACATCAACTCAACAGCTTACACAGTGAACGTCAATACTCCTTTCCCGTGGTCGCAAATCGGTTATGTGGGAATAAGAGGCGATTCCGGTAACTTCTTCTACGTTTCATACTTCGGCGTCTCTCCCTTCCAGTACGGCACAGTCAAATACACGGTTAACTCAGTCTCATTACCTTCAATACCCGATACTTCTTCAGCCACAGTTCTAGTTTCTCAGCTCTCCAACGGCTCTTATGCCCTCCTCGGCATGTACAACGGGACGTGGTATGAGCTTAACCTACCGTTTACCAACCCCAGCGGAAAGTTCACAATCACGTTTAACCCAGTGGGTCCGGTAAACATAACGTTGAAGTCATCAAACGTACTATCTTACGGTGCTTTATTCTCTCCAGGTAACGGTGTGTTGTTGGAGGCTCAAAACGCTATACCTCCGTCAAACCCGGGGACTTTTGAACCGTTAGGCTATGTCGGTACCAACGGAGAGGTAGGAGGAGGTGCCGATTACAACTCACCTCAGTTCACCCCGGCTACACTCAACAGCATAAACTACTATCAAGGTGGTACAATAGCGACGACCGACTGGGGTACTACGAACTTCACATATTACGCCGTCTCATTAGGACAAGGCCCCCAGGGGGCTATGAACTACGTTACTGTCGGTACAGGTTTCACATCAGGTTGGGCCAACGCACCCTCCGGCTATTACTCCTTCCAAAACGGGTTCATTGACATGGTATACATAGAAAATAACAGTGTTGCAACGTCGCAGACCCCACCGTCAACCTCTTCGATGTTGTTCTTCTTCGACCCAACGTACATCACACAACAAGGTCAATACATAAACCCCTTCACGAACCAGACCTACCAGCTGACCGGCTCCCTAACTAGGGAAGTTAACGACATTGGCGTCATAACGTTCCTCAAGCCCGGTGTTACAAACCCCGTAATTTATATCCCACCGTTCACTGAGGTAATCGTGAGGAACTCTACGAGCTCACAAATATTTATAAATTACGAGACGTTCCCTTACCAGACTGCAACTTTACTACCCGGCAATTACCAGATCACGGTCATCCTACTGTACACAGCGTACTCTTTCGTGTTAATAAACTGGCAAGGCTGGAACGTGACTATTTATGAGAACGGACAACCCATGATAGTAAACGACCCCATAACGCAACAAATACAGCCCTTCGACACACAGGGACTCTTATCGGCACAAGTCGTGGCGAACCCCAATACGAAAGTGTTGACCATATACTTGCAGCCCCTCTCCTCCGGCGTAGGTTCTTATTCGCCTGAGGAGATAACGTTCCCGAAACCGGCACCACAGTTAATACTCCCGCTATCGCAACAAACGCCGTTCAGTCTGTCGACACTTACGGTAAGCGGTATAGTTACGGTGGCAATGGTTTTAGGGGTGGTGATCGCGTTAGCTAGAGCTAACCAAGACCTGCTTGCGTCAATCGCTGCAGGAGGTGCAGTAGTCGCAGTCGTAGGAATCATAATACACCTCATGCCCATAATCTTCATAGGCTCAGTCCTCGTTATAATATCTACAGCGTATAGGTTTGCAAGGAGGAATAGTCAATCATGAAGTTCATCACTTACATCCTCTTAATATTTATAATAGGTATAATAGCAGCAGTCCTAAACCTAATTGAGGGCATATATTTCGGCCTTGCTGTCCCGACGCTTAACAGTGTAAAAATAGGTAACGTAAGTGTGAAGATGCCGAACAACCCTATACCGTTCGCCAGTAATGTAGTCGACGTTCTGATATTATTAATAGGTATGATCATCTTCATGATCCTCTTGTATATTGTTAAAATACTGAGAGAGAACAGCCCTTACGGACCGTGATTAGGGGGACACCCGGATACCCCCAATTCTAATTTATTTTTTAACTCATTCTCCTACATTTTGAATATGAAAAGACTATTGTTGTCACTTTTAGTCCCTCTCATTGCTTCCCTGTTAGTAGCAGGAACTACGGGTGGTGCTGTCTTAGACTGGTCGGACGGTAGTGCCGTTGTAACGATACAGCCGCTTTCGGAGACAGTCATAGACGGTTACGTTGTCAACGCGTTTTATAACGGCTCTAACCAAGTAGTCCTCTTAGCTGAACCTTACTACCAAGGGCAAAACTTACAAGAAGTTACATTCTCTCTCTACAACTTTTATACGCATCAGTTGATCGGCAACTACACATTGGAAGATAACTACACCGTGGTGACGGTACCCTCCAATATAACTGTCATCTTTATCTACTTCGACAGCCAACAGTTCGGGCCGTTTTACATAACGACAAACGGTGGGAATTATGCACCACCCCTCCTCGAACAAATGCTGATGTATGTTATCCCGTTGTCTTCTGTGGCTTTGTTCGGGCTTAGGGCTGGTCTGAGGAACGTCGGGTTGGGTTTAATAGTCTCGTCCGTGTTTACAACGGCGGAAATGGTAGCACTCGGTGTCTCGAACCCGTGGTTATATGCAATCCCAACGCTTGAGGTAATGTTCGCCGTTATACTGCTGTGGCACAGCGTCCAAATGTCGGGCTAACATGTGGGGGAACACCCCCGAGTGAAATATTTCTTCAAAAATCTCCACGCCTTCAATGTTAACATTTTTCTTATTCAACCCTCTTTTTCTTTCATGACAACAACACTTCCTCCACCTGTAACACTCCCGGCATCACCGTCATCAGTAGTACCATCTTTTTCACCCGACATCCTCGAATACGCTATGATTGCAATTTTCGCAGGTGTAATAATTTATATTGCGTACAGACTCTTCCATAAACCCAGCTACAAGTACTGGTTAAGACTTATTGACGGCAATGAAGAAAAGGAAATCCCGCTGACGAGAATAGACGAGGTTAACTTCGTAAGCGTAAGAGGGAATATACGCGTATACAAAGACCCTACAGTCAAGATGGTCAAAAGCGGGAGGAGGTATATCCTTTACGGTTGGGGTATACAGCCCTACTACATTGCTAAAGATCCGCAGACGCTCCTCAACGTCGGGATCCGAGACCTCATAATAAGGATCGGGAATAGGGAGATAAAGTTCGACGGTACGTGGAAGTCAATCGTTGACTATTACACTTACTTAATAAAAAGTAGGATCGACACAATGAGGGAACTCACGCTTGATACTAACACACAGCTTATTATAGCAGTCGATTACCCCAGTATATTTAAGAGTTCGATCGAGGACTTACTTCATGCTAACGTTAAACACTCACTGAGACAATTAGAGGAAATAGTGAATATAGAGAAGAACGTAACAGCAACTAAGTCTACTGATTTCTCGTGGATGAGGTGGGTCGTCATAGCGCTCATGATAATCGGCATATTCATGCTTGCCTTATCGGTGGTACATAAATGATCTGCAGAAAAGTCGTGAGGAACTCATCAACCGAAGTCCTGAGGAGACCTATAGGTTGTGACGAGGTTGCCCCTTATACTGACGTTAAAACAGTGGGAGAAGTCAAAGTGGAAGAAGTCAAGGAATATATAGTCGTTACTGCCGATGACGTGTACGTTTACCCAAAAAGTGTATGGGAACGTATACAGTTTTACGTTGATTATTTCAGGAAAAGCGGTGTCTTTCCCAACCCCGGTCTGCTTTTCACTGGTCCGCCCGGGACAGGAAAGACCACACTCTCGAGGATACTTACAGACATGTTAGGTCTGGACAGGGTGTTTTTCAGTTTTGCTGAGGTGCTAGGTCCTTACGTCGGGCAAAGCGAGAAGGGTTTTCAAGCAAAAATCGACGAAGCTGTAAAATCGCGACCTTCTGCCCTAATAATCGACGAAGCCGACACTTTGCTCATGTCAAGAGAAGTTATGGTACAAAGGATAGGCGTATCGTCTGCAGACATTAACATAAAGTCAATGCTACTCGATACGATGTCCAAGATGAGGGAAAGTGACGTGTTATTTATTGCAATAACCAACATTTCACCATCTCTCATTGACAGTGCGTTAAAGAGAGAAGGGAGATTCGGCGAACCGGTTTACGTCCCGGTACCAACAAAGGATGCAATAGAAATACTCGTAGAGAAGAAGTTCCCGCAATTCCTTGATAAACGGGAAGAATTAGCCTCAAAACTTGCCTCATCAATGCAGAACTTTGCCAACATAGTGTCCTATCTAAAGAGGTTAGAGTACGGCATAGACAGACTGCCTGAGGAATCCCTTCGCGGTTACAGGATAATTTACGTTAAGAAACCTTATACGGACAGGAGACTTGAGAGGTTCTTTTCCTCACTTGACTACCCTGAGCTTTACTTCGTGAAAGCAAATCCGGACCTCGCAATACCCGTGCTTGCTGCTTATTTCGTTTCTGTCGGTAAAGGAAACGTAGTCGTTTATAACGCGAAAGGGCTGGAAGAGGCGATAAAAGTGGCTGAAACATATAACGCTGTGCTTATTGTGGACGAAAGGAGCGGGATACCGATTAAGGAACTGTTCCGTGTCGCTAACGTCCCTATCGTTGTGGTAGGAGAGAACGTGACAGGAAAGGAAACTTTTCACGTGGACGAGTATAACGAGGACATGATAAACATCATCTTTAGTGCGTACAATATTAGGGCAACACCGAGGAGGTATACCCTAAGTGATTTGGAAAGGATCGTTTACCACTGTAAAGGAGGTGATGAGAACTGCGTAAAGAAGTTGAGAGAGTAGCCGTATTTTTAGGGGCTTTGACATTTGTCAACGGTATATTATCCCTAGAAGTAGTTTCCTTTACAGTATACCTATTTTATATACTAGGTGTGATGTTTGCTTTCCTCTACTTAGTAAAAGAGGATAAGAGGTTTGCCGACTTAATCGTGTTCTTTACGTTTGTTGCCACATTTACTGCCGTCTCGGTATACAGACTTCCCTCACAAACCGATGAGGAAAGCCTAGTATTATACGCGGCATACCTCTTTAAACACGGGATTAACCCTTACGCGATGAACCTCATTAACGCTTACAAGATGTTCCCCGTAGCCGAACCCGTAGTCACTGTTACACTCACTCCCAACTATTACGTTAACGTGTTCGGTTATCCTGCCTTATATTTCGAGATAGCGTCCGTCGTATACCCTCAGATCGCCACGCTTGCCACAACTTTCTTACTTTACCTATTTCTGAGGTGGAAGGGCAAGGAGAAGCTGTTCTTTATCGTCATGTTGATAGAAGGGAGTTATTCAGCTTTTACGGGTGCCACATTTGACATAATATCCTTAGCGATTGCAATCGTAGCACTTACGACGAAAGGCTGGATAAGGACAACGCTTATGGCGTTGAGCGGTGACATCAAACAGTACACACTGCTTTATTTACCGTTTATGTGGAAGGACGTGGTTAGGGGGACACCCGGATACCCCCACACCCCCAATGCTAAAGAATTAACAAAGAATGTAATCATACCGTTGACCGTTTTCCTAATTCCTAACTTACCCTTCATCTCACTAAAGTGGGCTTTTGACGTATTAGGTCCTCTCACACAACCCATAGCAAACCAAGGTATTTCGGTCAGCCTGTTGACCATGGCAGGCGTGCCTATACCGCATATCGCCTATACCGTCGCTTTCCTAACGCTCTACATCGCGTTGCTGGTAGCGTATAAACCTAACACTAAGTGGAAGTGGCTCCTCCCGGCTTTTATCTGGATCGTGAGCTGGAGGGACTTAAACTATTTCTTATTCTACATCACAATATGGGTGAGTAGTTATGAACTGGACATTTAGGGGGATACCCCCTAAGACCCCCAGTGGGGGATACCCCCACACCCCCACTGCTATTATATTTTTGGTTAGTATTATCACACTCGAAATACTCGCAACCTCTTTATTGCTGAAACCTACACTACCGCTGTCAGTCTACATCGTGAAAGTCTACGACGTCGGTGACGTAGGGTACTGGGACTTAGTGTGCTTAAACGTTACCAACCACGGAAACTCTCCGGTTTACCCTATTTTCCTCCTTTACATGTTCGGTAGTGAGAAGAGGTGGGTGGTCTCGGTGGGGGATACCCTTACACCCCCCGCTTATGCACCGTACAACTGCACGTTGCCCGTTATCCCGCCTCACTCGTCCCGTTTAATCAACATCTCTGCACCATCACCCCTTTACTTCATACCGCCCTTTACCAGGATTTTCGTCCAAGTCTATTCGGTGGGGGGTACCCTTTTCGTAAATTCCCCGGTTTACGTAACACCTGATATAACTAGGCCTCCTATTCTTAACCCGAACTTTTCCGTAGTATACTACAGCGGAAAATATAACGAGGTGCTACCGTGGGGCTGGTACGTTGAGCTTGCTCCGGGAACTGAACTTTCCTACCACAACGGCGTTATCGTGAACGGCACCGTAATATTTTACCAACAGGTTTTCGGGAACGTTACAGTAATCGGGTATAATATCTCCTACGTGATCTCCGGCAATACACTGTTCATTTACGTCCATAACGGTTATGTGAGAGGTGTCGTAATTGGGCCGTGAGATATGCGAGAAATTCGTGAGCGACATTGTAAGAAAGGCAAAGAGCAAAATATATTATTTCAGTGATAAAAAGAACGGGTTTTACAGCTACTACGGTGTGCAGGCCAGGAAGCTGAAATATTTTATCGAGGACGATGAGGAGATAGTGAAATTATGCGAAAAGAAGTACGACACGCTGGAGATGTGTGTGTCAAAGCTCCTGTCGTACTGCGCAGAAAGAGAGAACTACCCGCCGGCGATTTATATTTACAGTAGGATATTCTTTAATAAACCTGTAAACATAGATGAATTAAAGAGGCTGATGGCAAATGTTAGGTGACGAGTTGATTATTACCCTCTCGATAGACTTTATAGCGTTAGCGTTCCAACTCTACCTCCTCGACAAGGACACTCCGATTTACCTTGACGCCCTTATTACAATTTTTCTGGCAACCTTTAATTTCGCTTCATATCTAAACGGCGTAATCTACGTTGCAGGTGAGAATGAGACAAAGTTAAACAACTCAACAGTTATAATAACGCCCGTTTATAAGCCCGACCCCTTTGCCCCACTCTTCATGATAGGGTTCGCCCTGACGATAGTGTCCGCTTTTCTGCTAATAATAAAAATATTCACAAAAAAAGGTTCGTTTGAATTGTTCTCCTGACCCCCACCCTATTCTCGTAACGTCCTCTCCAAAATCGAACCGCATTGTGTAGTGTCAATGTGCCTTTGCAGAAAAAAGACATTTTTAAACTTTTGACCGCATACCGGGCATTTTTTCTCCTTTACAGACTCTAACAGGTCAATATTTTTCTTTTCAGCGTTTATGATCAACCACCTCATCCCTAGGAGCTTCTTATACCTTGAAACCGCGTAAAGTTCTTTCATTATTTAATGAATTCATAACTCGATTTAAAACTTTTATTATTACACAGAGACGTATATCTATGGACGTTATCGATATAATTACCGCATACAACCCCCTATTTTCTCCGGAGAAGGAGAACATCATCATGGTACCCCTGGACTACGTCGAAAAAGTTAAGGAGCTGGCGAAGTCACATAACGCAAGGATTCAAATCTTCCAGAAGAGGAGGAGCAAATATGCCTATATAAGGTGGTATTACCCAACCGGTGAGAAGGATGAGTGACGAGAAACAGCAGCAGACTGGAGTTAGGGGGACAAGCGCGAAAACCGTAGTAGTAAAAGTAAACCCCCTTACTTTTGACGAAAATCACGGGCTCGTAAAACTGGTCAAACAGCCCTTATCGAAAATAAACCTCCTTGAAGAGTTGAAAGATGACGACGTAATCAACAATATCAATAAACTCAAACAGTTTGAGTCCGCGGTTATTGCAGCACTGCTTGAGGATTTACAGCAGGAAGTACGTTACATCACAGTCCCCTCACTCATACTTCCCCTATTCAAAAACTCGGTGAGAAACGTAATCAGAAATATGATAGTCATTCAGGACGCGGTTTACACGCAAATCATGGTTAAAATAAGTAAAGATGTTGACGACAGCGAGAAGTTGACTGAAGACCTAAAGCTCCTACAACACTACATCGATATAGTAAACAGCTTCTACCTCGCAGTTGATAACATAAGCATAGTGATAGTGAACCTCCTGAATACGAACTTACCCGCTGATAAGGCACCGCGTTTGATTAACGAGATATTGACAGGGTATGATATATGGAAACAACACTGATAATAGCTGCAGGCGCAGGAGTAGCTGCAGCCGCTCTGCTTTTAAGGAAGAAAAAGAAGAAGCCCGTGTACACCGAAAGAAACGTAGTGTGGTGGATCGATAAACACATTTCCCCAAAGATGCTCAGCGCAACGAAACCAAAGATCGTGGACAAGGTGTACGGACAATACGCATACCTTACATCGCCTATTCATAACGTCGGTTTGAAGATAGACAAGCTAATGAAGAGGACAAAAACTTCAAAACTCGACGATGACTTTCTGTACAGACTTTCCTACGCGTTCATTGCAAAACAATTCATAGGTAGGCCGTTCCTTTTCTTCGGAGTAGTGAGAAATAGATATTTGCCGCTGAAAAAAGTCGAAAGGAAGACGATACTGCCGGAGTCCGACGTCACGTTTCTGGAAACGAGCCATATCGACCTCGACGTAGACATAACAAAACCCCTTTACATACCGCCTATATACTTCTTCGTAAAAGTCACAGACAACTTAAGTTATTTCATACTCCTCATCAACAGGAACGCGGTGAGGCTGTTTGAGCCAGCAACAACAGCACAGACGTAGCTATGTAGAGGAAATACTGATACAGTTACTGACTGCAAAGCTCAACGGTGAACGTAATGACGACCAAATATGGGACTTCTTGAAAGGAGAACTGCTTGACCTCCACCTAAGGTACGGCAAAGACGTGGATGATAAATTTGTCAAATACGTAACTAAGGCGCTCGAAATACTGCTTTCCGACCTTAACGATTACACAATCCCGCTTTTTAATATCTGGAATGCAAAGGAGAAATTGATAGTTGCACTCAAGGAGAGTAAAACGTTGATGAATAGGATAAAAAGTAAATACATAAGGACGGATGAGCAGGAGAGAGAAGTGTTGAACATCGTGAATAGCGTATTGATAAGTTCCGCAAAAAGTGTGTTGAAGGATTATAAGGTAATTTGGGACGAATCGGTATAATCTTTTTATTATTTTAATTCTCCCTTACTCACATGAATTTCAAAATGCTTAAGGCGTATATATCCGCATACGATAACCCGACATACGTAATGTTTAGGACTGCATTAAACAGGTTCCCTTTTACAGCGAACTTAAGGAACGGGTTGGACGTAGAAATAAAGTCGAAGAGACATGCGTGGTTCTTCGCAACGTTACACGGACTTGACATCACCTTTGTCAATGATAGGTTTATACAATTTAGGTACAAGGACAGGGTACTAAAATTCTATTTTGACATAAATGGTTTTGCTGCTTTCGGGGAAATTTTCAGAGACGGTATATACGACGTCGATGTGAAAGGAAGGACAGTAGTTGATGTCGGTGCGGGGATAGGCGATTCGTCAATTTATTTTGCGTTGAACGGTGCAAAGAAAGTCTATGCATTTGACGTCGACACGACTTACTTAGAGAAGAACATAAAGGAAAACAATCTAAAAGACGTCGTTGAGCCGATTCGTTGTGAGTGTGGACTTTCGAATAATTTAGATATTATAACGCTGAAATACAATATTCCTCATGGGTCTGTACTTAAAGTCGATTGTGAAGGGTGCAAATACAATTTCTTTAGTTCACCGCGTTTGATTAATAGATATCATGCAATTATCATAGAATATCATAACGGTGTCCAACATTTTGCAGATCTGCTTAGAGGGTTTAACGTTGTAATTCGAGGGAACAAGAAGAAGATCGGCTTAATATATGCAAGGCGACTAGAATGAAATATGATCCGCGAATAGCCCAATTACGTTTCTTCGCGTCTTTGTCAGTTGCTTTATATCATCTGTGGACTCTTCAGATAGTCCCCCTTGCGTTTTTCCGTCCTGGTTGGTTAGGGGTTCCGTTATTTTTCGAGTTATCGATATTTCTCCTCATGAGCAGGCTCGATGAAAACCCCTCACTCCCCCGCTACTTCAAGAGGAGGGTGAGGAGGATATGGCCACTTTACTTCCTTGTCGTCGTAGTAGTATTCATAGCCGACAAGTACTTGTTCCACATGGGCGTAACGTATTACGACTTGTTACTCCATTTTATGTTCGTTTCCTTCGTCCTTACACCGTTCTCCTTTCATTACCTCTTCTGGTCTCTCCAGCTGGAGGAATGGATGTACTTAGTTATCCCCTTTATTCATCGCATGAGCGATAAAGCAAAGTTTAGAGTAGCTGTTTTATTGGTTTTCACATCGTTTTTCTACAGCCTCTTCATCGTCACACTCCCCTACAACGAGTTTCACTTACTTTACCTTATGCCACCCTTCTGGTTAGGAGCATACGGTTGGGGGATAATTGCTTACCTTTTGAAGAAGAAACAGAAAGTTGAACAAGCCGAATATTTCATACTAATACTTTACGCTCAATATGTTTTTACTGCATTCGTATTTCACTCTAATGAATTCGTATATGAGTTCTTCACAAGGTTCGTGATTTATAATCTGGCGTTACCCGCTTTCGCCTTCCTTATCCTAAACCCGCCTAAAGTCCTTAGTCGTGTAACAGTCTTCTTAGGCGAGGTGAGCTACGGGATTTATTTGTGGACTTTGCTATTTCAAGAACTTTTTGGGGTAACTGGAATACTTTACGGCATATTGACCGCTGTCGTAACGGAGTTCCCGCTGAGAAGAGGAGAAATAATAAAAAGAACACTAGCTTAGAAAAAAAATTATTGACTTAATGTTTTCTGAGTAACCCTTTCGTATTCCTTCCTAATAAGGTAACGCAACATTTCATTAATCCTCATGCCGTACCTTTGGCACAGATCCATTAGCATCTTATTTTCCTCGTCATTTAATCGAAGCAGTTTTTTGTTTTCTCTTCTCATGTTTCCTCACTTTATATTATTCAAATGCTATATTTAAACGTTACGATTATGCTAAGCAAAAAGCTGGTTTTTTATTTTTTAGCTTTCTTTTCACGTTATCTCTTATGGGTATATTAGAAGCTTATAAAGCGATAAAGGACATAAGGTACAGAGTTTCAACTAATAATAAACCGCTCCAAATAGTTGAGGCAAAAGAAAACCACGTCATGATATGTAAGGGGGACACGTGCTTTGAGTTCTTTAAACCTGAAAAGCAAGGTAAGCGTTACGTAGTACCCGTTATAAAGTGGAACGGAAACGGTAGTAAGTTCAAAAGTATGGAAAAGAAGTACATAGCGTTAAGCGACTTAAATTATTATACAAACTCATCTTCCTTCAAAGACTTCGCCGACAAGGCGAAAAAAATTAAAGAAGTTGAGGAGTACCAATCCGAGCTATCAAAGTTATTCGACTACTTGTATCAAATGTTCATCTAAAGGGGCTAACAGTCCGATTTTCCCAAACTCCGGTTCTATCAAATTCTGCTAACGCATCAAAATATTCTCTATAGGTCTCGAAAATATAATCTACTCTGTTATGCATCCTCTCTAGGATCTTTTTCTGCTCATCAGTTACCATTTCAAATCCCCTTGCACGGCTAAGCGCCGTATGTCTGTTGTCTCCAGTACCAGTAGTACGTTAGTGAGATTACGACGATACCGAGAGCAATGAGTACGGCAACTGCGTACTGGTTTGAAAGCACTGCAAGGATGTAACTATAAACCACATAAAGGTCTTGGTAGATGGCTAAAGTCCATGAGACTTGAGGGGACGGCGCAGAAGATACCATATCCTTTGTAGGGTCAATTATGAACGATATACCCTGCAGTATGGAGGAGAAGATGAAAATCGCGAATAGGGCTATTACTATTATTGATACAATCGAGATTTGTTCCTGCTGGGCCATACAAGTTCCCCCTCTTTCAATTTATGCAAATATCTCTTAGCCTCCTCTCTTGCTAATTCGTCAGTCGTTATCTTCTCGAGGAATGCCAGTCTGGCCTTCGCTAAGTCGTCGTCCATCTTAATGACGTTGCACTCGTGGTCGTACGTGTAACCTCTTCTCAAGTCCCTCATTATCATGTCCGGGATCTGCCAATCGTGAGTAATCAATATGCCTTCTCTTCGGTAGTAACAACTCCTCTTCCCTTTGTAAATGTTCATAAGAAGAAGTAGGAGGAAAAATTAAAAAATAAAATTTAGCTTAGAACGTGTCTGTGGACTTCATTAAGTACTTTATGACGAATATCAATGCTACTATTATCAGCACTACTACGAGAATCTGGAATATAGAGCCTAAAGTTGGCGCTATTGGTGATACGTAGTTGTAATTACTGGGGATTTTTACAGCAGTAGTATTGAACACGTTAAGGACGTAAAGGCCGACTCCACTGACAATCGATACTGTTACGGCACCGACGACCAGCACTACGATAGCTACTATTATATACTTAAACTTGTCCTTATAGTTCTCGTCGTCGTCGGCCATTATTATTGGTAGTCTAGTTGATAGGCTAATCGCTATTGCTCTGCTTAGTGTTATAAACATAGCCCTTATTAGCTTTAGGTGGCAGAGCACTCTTAACAATAACGCTTGTGCTACTATTGCCACGGGTAGGTATATTGACCTCATTGAAATAAGAGTTTACATGCGGATTAAAAAATATAATAAAACGAGTATATACAAGTGCAAATACGCTGTTATCAAATGCACCCCTTGCTTACGTGCACTTTGCTGGCGTGCAAGTATTGAAGATGTCGTTGTGCAACTCTATATTTGCTTAAATTATGCAAGTGATTGTTTACGTGCAGGAGTGTTCCTATTTAGCTCTTCTTTTGCTTATGTGCATATGTACCCTTATTGAGGCTCTTTCTTGCTCACGTGCAAGAGTTGAATTATTGATCTACCTTCTTGCTTACGTGCAATTTGATTCTTAACTATAACATCCTTTGCTGGCGTGCAGACGTTATTTTATTGAGTTGCTTTTTTGCTTAGGTGCAATTGCACAGTTATTGAAGTTTTCCATTGCTTGTGTAAAATTATGGGTTTATCGAAATAGCTGATTGCTTATGCGCAAGATGCCGTTTATTGACTATCTCTCTTGCTTATGTGCTAAATGAACTTTTTGCTATACTGTATGCAGACTCTTTCTTATTGAGAAGTACTCTTGCTTGTATGCAAAGGTTGAATTATTGAATATGCAAGGTTTCGATTATTGAATGCCTTGTTTGCTTGCGTGCAGTAGGGAGGTTATTAACTTCTAGCATTGCTTGTGTGCAATTGTTTGTGTGCAAGAAAATTATTATTGATTTTACCCATTGCTTAACGTGCAGTTCCATCATTATTTAACCCTCTCCTTGCTTTGTGTGCAATATTATCATTATTGATTTTCACTCTTGCTTATGTGCAGATTTATCGAGCTTCCATGTTACTCACGTGCAGTTGATCCTTTATTGAGTGTTTCTCTTGCTTATGTGCATGGGGATATTTATTAAGTCACTTCTTTGCTCATGTGCAATTGGTATTCTATTAACAGTCAGAATTGCTGGTGTGCAATATCGCGTTTATCGAACGTACTGATTGCTGTTATGCAAACATAACTTTATTGAAATATTTTTTTGCTCGTGTGCAACTGTGCAATTGGATTCTTAACGATAACATACTTTGCTGGTGTGCAGACGTTATTTTATTGATTTGCTTTTTTGCTGATGTGCAGACTATATTTTATTGAAAAGATACTTTGCTTATATGCAATTATTGCGTTATCGAACATTCGCTTTGCTTACGTGCAGTTAGATGATTATTGGATGTATCATTTGCTTATGTGCAATATGCGGTTTATTGAATAGCGTTGTTGTTCGCGTGCAAGGATCAATTCCCTATTTATATGCAGAGATAAAATTATCGAGAAATTCCTTTGCTAGCGTGCACGTACATTCATTTTCGAAATAGCTGATTGCTTGCGTGCACGACCAGTAAAGTATTTATTTTATGTTGTTTGCATGCAGAATCCTCTTTAGTCTGCAAAACGCCTTATTGCTGCTATGCAGATGTAACTTTATTGAAATATTTTTTTGCTTATGTGCAACTCCATATTTATTGATACGTTTTTTTGCTTAAAATCTTATGTGCAGCAGTGATATTATTGAACGACGTTATTGCTTATGTGCGGAATTTATTAAATACGTGCATCTCATCCATTATCGAATGCCTTGTTTGCTGGTGTACATTGAGTCTCTTATTGAATCTCCCAATTGCTTATGTGCAGCTGTACGGTTATTGAGGTACTATCTTGCTTATGTACAGTCGGTGAAAATAGTTTACTGGATAATTTTCTTCTTCTTAAGCCATGAGACCACCTCATTTTCATTTATCCCCAGCTCTTCAACAACCTTTTCAAATCTAGCTTTATAGCTGCCGCTTTTTATGTCGACGTAATAATCCGTCAACGGGGCCGTAATAAAGTCTTCATGTGTCTTTAGGATTTCGTACTCCTTTCCTAACACTGTCTTATAAGCCTCGTTCAACGGCACTCCTTCACGATAATGTAAAGAGATAGCAAAGTATTGTGATAACAATAAGGATATCGCTTTCCTGACTGCAGTCCTCTGCACTTTAAGTTTTGGCCAGTCCGGGTGCTTAGCCGCTATTTCTTCTTTGAATGACTTTATGATCTTTGAATACACTCCGCCAGCCAGTATTAGGTTGTTAGCTAAGATTCCCAACAGAAACGTCTTTACTGTCCTGTTATAAGGTACATTTCTTGCAGCTGTACCGACCAACTTGGTGCCGTCATTAGGACACTTCCAGCCTTCCTCCGACGGTACTGCGGGTTTACCGTCACTGGACTTGCCCGCATAATACCAGTAACCGCACTTGGGGCACGCAAACATTACAGCAAGTCCTGCATAACTCCTTAACCTATTAATACTGTACCCGAATTGCGGTGGAAAAACGAGAGCTAATAACCTACCAGCGTTAGCCGGCCCTATGCCCCTTATGAAAGCCAGGAAGTTCGTAAACTCCGGGAACTTTGTGACTTCGTTAGCGATTAAGCTCTCAACAATCTCTTGCTGTTTCAATAAGTCATAGAATCTCTGTATTAGTTCTTGCGATGGTATTTCTTCGATTATCTGCACCGGCTTATTACAGATGGGACACCTTTCGCGCTTCTCGTCGTCCTTCAACAAGACAGCGTGTTTATTCCTGCAAACGCTGTACCTCCTCAGAAAGACCCAGCCACTCCCGTTCTTCTTCGCCCCTATACGGTTACCGAGCGATACTCGTAACTTTATTATGTCGTCTCTATATCTAACTAAGTCCTTTAAGGCAATTAAGTCTTTTTCACTCATTTTCCCCCTCACCCCTGAAAGTTATGGTTTTTTTCTCTAAATCAAGATATGGAACGAGATCTTTCAAAAAAACAGCCACCTTTGCAGGAACTACAATATAATACACTTGTACCTCTTTCCCATTTCTTTTTTTCACGGTTTTGATGTACCACTTTAACTTGAGTTCCATAATATATGATTAAAACATTTGCTTAAAAAGTTTTCTTACCTATTTGCCAACCGTAATAACAACCTGTGTAAAAGCATTACTATCACCAACGACAATACGGCTGCGATCAAAAACGACATGGCATAATATACCCCTACGTCGCTTTCTGACGGCACAACGACTACGTTATAAAACCCCGGTTGTACGGTTGTGGAGTTCACATAAACGCTCCCGTTTACCTCCAGGACTCCCCCTCCGTCTATACTCAGCGTCGAATAAGGACCGGAGGGGTAATAATAGTACTCCCCCGACGGCGTAAAGTTATACATGCCGGGCTGGAAGTACATGTCGAAAGTGTAGTAAGTCCTTACGGTGAGTGTGGTTAGCGCTGAAGATATGGCAAGAGTTAAGAAGACGAAGACGATTGCGTAAAACACGACCTCCTTCATCTTACCACCGCAAAAGTAAACGATGAGGACTCTATATTTTCACCCAGTATCACGATATCCCTTTCGTCTCCTGCGTATACACGAATTACGTTTTTATCGAAGACTACCTTTTTGACCTCCTTCGACGGGGGGAAAGGCAAAGCGTAAAAGAACGGCATAGTACCCGCATTTACCAATAACAACGCGTATAGGTAGTCTTCGTATGGAGTCCCTCGGTGGAGGAGCATTAAGAGGTCATTATTACTGTTGAAGTAGTCAGGGATTTTGATGTCGACCTTCGTCACTTCGACGTCCTTCTTCTTTTGTATATCCTGCAAGTAGATGAACGGCCTTGTTGTTTCTTCCACCATGTAGTTGTATTTGAAGTATTCATCCTCAATTTCAACAACGTTATCTTCAACTTTTGATGCCAATGGAGTAGAGAACGTTGGCCTAAAACGGAATGACGGAGAATCGTAAAACTCCCTTACTGCGGATAAAGCGAGTGACGTATCAATCGGCCTGTACTCCGTTTTCTTCAGTAGCTTGAGATAATCAGAGACCGTATTTACTTTTACGTTATACATGACCTCTAAGTAGGACAGTATAGTACCCATAAATTTATGGTGAATTCTGATAAGAAAAAAGCCGATGAGGAGGGAGTCCTCGCCAGCTTCTTAGAGAGAGAAAGAAGAGGATTCAAGAAAGCAATTAATTTTTGAGAAATATAGCCTCTCATTTTTGAAAACGTTAGCCAGCGTTTTGTACAAGTCTGCGAGGGAAAACCTATAATGCGGGTATATCAGCTCGGCGTTATAATACACTGCACACTCACCGAACTCGTCTCTGAAGAAAGAGGGCAGGACGGGTACGTTCCCAAACGTTATTGCGGCATATATGTAACCGACGTTTATCCCCTCCTCCAGGTAAATGTACCAGTTACCCAGAAAAAGGGCATTAGGGTTCTTCACCACATACGGTTTTTCGACTGGCGACATTACGTTATTAGCCCACTTTTTCAACGCCTCCGTTTTTGCGTCTTCCGAGACGATAAAGGCGTTAATAAATGACTTGGGTAGGATCTCGACAACCGGTGAGACGTATTCCTTTCCTTCTCTTGTCGCAATTATTTTAGAGATAGTGACTTTCTGTGACTGTCCGTTTTTGTAAGCAAACTCTCCCCTAAGTACTTTATCAACAACGTCCTTAAACATCATTTTCGTTACCCTCGTCGTCCCGGTTAAACCTCTCTATCCTTTCCTCAACTATCTTCCTTCTCTTCTCCATCATTTCGTTCCAGATCTCGTCCGGCATCCTCAAGTTTCTGATGTAATAAAACATCACCGGTGTATCGATCTCCTTCAGTGTCCCGGTTCTGGTCGACGCTACTTCCCTCCTTGTAAAGATTACCTTTCCCTCCTTCTTTACTTGGACCCTCCATGTCGCAATGTCACGAAAGAACTTAGCAACACCTATGAGCCTCGGGACCGTAAAGATGATCAGCGATATGAAGTCCTTCACATACACGAAGGCATCAAAAAGCTCAAGCATCTTCCTCTTCTCCTTTGCACTCCTCATGTTCCACGTTGAAGACAGACCTACGGCAGAAGGGTCGTCGAAAAGCACAACGTCATAGTGCTGTCTGTTTTTGATGTTCTCCAGTAACTGCTTTAAGTCGTCAACGTCAAAAACTACTCTCTTCCTAACCTCTTTCACGTCCTCAAAGACGTAAAGCATCGACTGAATTACGTAACTAGTCTTACCGCTCCCCGGTTCACCGTAAACAATCACCTCGTCGTGCGTGTAGTAGTCCTTAGGTTTGGCAGCATTGCTTATGAACCATACAAGGGGGTTATAACGGAAATCGTTAGCTAACTGTGCCAGGGCATTCCACCCTTCTCCCCTTGTCTGCGGGACCATAATCTTTTCGTAAATCGGGAGCAACACCTTATAGTAACTCTGATAGTCTTCTAACCTCATCATAACCACCCAGACACTCAACCAGTTTACTCTTTCTCCTTTCGCCAGTTTCCAGGAATAGCACGATGTAATTAACCTCCTCTTCGCTGATGTAGTCTATGCACTCCTCCCTCATTTCATCAACCAGCAGGCGCTCCAGTATCCTTCTTGTTTTTTCCTCCATTTCTCCCACCCTTACGGGGCTCAACCAGTTTTGTTATTCTTAATATCTTTATTATCACGAGGAGGAAGACTATGCTGCTTATTGCAAGTGACGCTAAACAGTTATACAAGTAGGAAAGAACGGCCATTGCCATACTTAACACCGCGAATAGTAACTCAAAATTAGCAGTAGTCAAGTAGCGCTTCTCTGCAATAACGTAAACTATTAGCAGCATTGCGGAAATAAATTCGATCACCATATGTTCACCCCCATATTCGGGTAAACGACGCTCTCGCTGACTGCGATTTCGCTGAGTACCTCCACCAACAACTTTGACGTCCTCTCCATATAATCGTCAATGCTTTCCCCTTCTTTCCGTTCAAGCTCCTTCAATATTTCGTTCATACCTTTTCCCGTCTTTTTTACGATGTAATCGGCCCTGTCCATATGCATCAGCAAAGACTTAGTCGCACTTACAACTACTAGAAATGCAGCTTTACGCTGCGGGAAGGCTATGCTATAGTTATTCACTTCATGAATTATCCTGTTAAGGAGGTGCATTGCGAACTCCCTGTAAGTCCTAAGGGGTGTTAACTCTATTCCGGCTGACATTCCTCGTCACCGTTTACCGCAAGCAAGTAGATGTTACTGTTCTTCCCTTTCATCATCTTTATACACTTCAGTCTGCCGAGAATTGACTTCACACGTTGTTTGACTTCCGGCGGGAGTGCTTCATTCATTTTCGTGTAAAGCACCAGGTCGTCTTCGTCGTAGTAAACGTCAAAGGGATACGAGAGAACGATAGGAGGAGATACAACACGTTTAACGTTAACGTTCTTCAGCAACGCTATAGATTTGACGGAAAGTATATTACCGTAAAGAATTGCAGCATTTTGGTGTGTCTCAAACTGTGTCAAGTAGTTGAACAGTTTAGTAGGCGTGTACTGCGCTTTAAGCAATGCCCTATACTTCTTTATCATTTAATCTCTCCCTCCAGCCACTTCTCCACAAGTTCGTTACTCGTCGTAGGGATGACAGCGCCGTATCCGTCATCCTTGTTAAGTTTTTGTATAAAATAGTATTTTATTTCGGGTTTTTTCGTCCAGAAAAGCTTGAATACATCGGCAACGCGGGGCAGTACTTCTATTACTTCGTATTTGCCGTAAGCTAGTATTCTCATATTAAGCTCTCCCAGACTGCACATGAATTGACGGAAAATCGGTAGCGATGTGTCCGCATATACTATTATTACAGACGCTTTTTTCATTGCATCTAAGAACTCCTGTTTCGATTTCACAACAAACCTGTCCATATGAAGGAAAAAGGGTATAATAAGAAAAATGTTAAGTCACTCATTTACTCCAAATTTTTTCTATGAGTTTTATAGCGTTCTCATATTTTTCGTTAAATAGAACGTAACTGAGCAGAAGTGTAACAACTATGACTGCACTAATTTTTGATATAAACGAAGGTGTATTTATGAGAGCTACTAAAATGGACATAATTACCATGACATACGTTACAGAACCTACCATCAGCCCCATAAGTATATCCTGGAGTTCACTCTTATGTTTATCTAGAAACTGCCTAACATCGCCTCTCGCCTTCGGGTTCAGATGTATGATATTATCTCTTGTAAGAAGCACAACCGGTAGTTTGTAGATGGATCCGTACTTACCAAGGAAATAGTGCATGGCCGTAATGTTAGCAAGTAAAAACAGGAAAGAGAGCGTAATTTCAACAGCACCAGGTAAAGGACTACGCACCTTACCGAGTAACAAGTCTACCACGAGTGCTATAGATAAGTCGGTAGATGCACTTATGAAAGATAACGGAAAGATCATAATTATCCATAATAACGCAACGCGTGCCATATCAATAATCGCCGGTTTTAGTACGATAATTTGAAGTCTTAACATTTGACGGTATGTTATTCTATATCCAAGTTTTTTTGCCTTAACATACACAACATACTCTGTTAGCACAATAAATGCGACTAGACCTACCACTAGTAAAAGCAGTGCTGTTATTTCGACCCCTATAGAAGGGTTCATATTAGAAAGAAAAGGTATAATAAGAAAAATGTTAACAGAAATTACGTCAGACACGGCTAGTGCGTTTCTTCCGGAGGTTCATAGGTCATACCAAAAATATATCACATAAGTTTTATATATTATATACGACATACATCATATATGGTGAAAGAATGGCAAAAATAAGTCTAAACGTGGATGAACCCACCCTACAAAGTTTTGACAAGCTATGGCAAAACGAAGGGTGGGAGTCAAGGCAGGAAGCAATAGTTTTTTTAATGAGACAGTCTGTAGCCAGAGGATTTATTTCAAAAGAAAAGTCGGAAATAGTGAAAGCAGTGGGAGGTGATAAGCAGTGAAAGCTATGAAATTTAATTTTAAGGAAGTAGATGAAAGACAACCCAGTATCATAGTAAAGCTAGCACCAACGTCGGAGGACGGCAGTTACGGTGAAGCGATTCTGGAGTTCGGCGGGCTCCTTGAACCCAGGGAAGTTCAAGGAACTACCAAAGACGGTAAGGCTTTCAAGGCTACAAGATATGAAATGTTGGCAAAGCCACTAGAAGGACTGTTCATAGACGTTATCAACAAGGAAGAGGTTCCAAAGAAAGACCCTAAGACGGGGAGGGTGATAGGCAAGGATCTGATACCAAAATCCTATACAGCCGATGAACTAGCAGAAGTTATGAAGACCAGGGGTAACGAGTATGTAATAGTGAGGCTAAGCCAAGGAAACTACGAGTTCATAAGGAAGAACGTGAACGCGGGCAAGGTAAACAAGGGTGACATAATCAAACTCCAGTATACTATAGGTGCTAATGGGGGTGCCATAATCCGCAAGATACTTAAGGCCGAGGTAGGCGATGAGGGCATAGATTCCGAAATCCATCAATAATTTTTTTCATTAGGTGTTCTCTTCATGGAGAATGTAAAGCTTAGGGATTATCAGGAGGAGATAGTAAGGAGGGCAGTAGACGCTATAAATAACGGTCGTTCAATAGTTATTAATGCCCCCACCGGTACCGGCAAAACCATTATGGCCTTGGAGATTTTGAAGAGACTTGAGAAGACCGGCTGGGTTTACGTGAGAACGATTTCCCAGTATTCGTCATGGGAAAGGGACGCAAGGAAACTAGGGTTAAGTTTCACCGGGTTGATGAGGAAAGGAGAGTTTTGCAAGGTGCTCAGGAAGCCTTACATACTTTTCTGTACTTATTGTAACAAGGAGGTAGACGAGAATCACATCAAGGAGCACAAGAAATTCATAGAAAGAAGGTACATGAACCCAGTCTGTTATGACTACGATGCTCCTGACAGGTGGAGTGCATTATGCCCTTACAGGGTTGAACGTATTGCCCATTTCATGTATAATGACGCCCAGGACTTTGTCAACATGGTCTTCAGGAAGATGTACGACCTCCTCCAGACAGAGGGGATAAAAGGCACTGCAAACTGGTTCCGAGACAATAAGTTCACGTTCAAAGGTGACGACTACGACGTCTGTATTTATAAGCTCATAGAGGGGAACGCAAGAGTCAGGATATATAGCTATATCTACTTCTTCTTAGGAATAAGAAGACCGAAGATAGATGATAAGGACGCTATAGTCGTGTTTGACGAGGCTCACAACCTTGACGACTTTAACGTCAATAGCGTGACCCTCACGTTGAAGGAGATCATGGGTTTCTTCAGCAGGATAGAGGGAATGAAACAGGAGCAAGTAAAGGACGCCTTTACAAGGTTTGTGCAAGACCCTGAAGGGGGATTTGAGTTTATGAACATACTCGTTCAAGCTAACGAGGAATTGGCAAGGAAGTTCAGTGTCGTAATGGACGCATGGAAAGAAAGGGACAAGTGGTATATAGAGAGAGACACGATGTTATGGAGTTACATTAAGGTAATGCCTGCAGACCCGGCTATGTGGCTGACAAAGTTGAACGACTATCGTTACATTTTACTGAGCGGCACTATGCCTTCACCCGACTACCTAAGAATGGTTTGGGGTCTCACCAACTTTGAGTATATCAATGCGATGTCGTTATGGGGCAGAACATCACTTAAAGACCACTTTAACGGAGCAAAGATATACGTTGAAGAAAATATTGAATATACCAAGGCTAGAAGGAAGGATTACAGAAGTAAAATTGCAGAAATAATAAAGAAGTACTCCGCAAAGGATGGCCTTAACTTAGTTATCCTACCGAGTTATGAGGAGATTGAAGCTTACAAACCCCTATTTCCCAGAGCTTTCTTTGAAGACCCTAGGCCTGACGTTTTAGACCGCGTAAGGAGTTTGCCAGACGGTACTATCGTTTTTGCCGTTGCAGGTGGTAAATTATCGGAGGGCATTGAGATGCTTAACGGGAACGGGAAGAGTAGGATTAAAGCGGTCTTCATAGTTGGCTTACCTATCCCTGAGTATAAGAACCCTTATCTGGACAAAATGATTGAGTCTGTCTCAAAGAGAGTGGAAAAAGACCCCAAGACTTTCAAGTGGGTAGTCCTCTATGAGAAGGCCGTGATAAAAGTAAAGCAGGCGATAGGTAGAGCGATTAGGGGGCCTGGCGACTCAGCTACTATCTACCTCATCGATAAACGCTTCTCCTATAAGAACGTAATGGATTTAATGAATCTTGAGGTGATATAAATTGGATAGAGAAACATTAAAGAGAATAGTTGCCGAAAAAATGAAAAAGAAAACAGAAGCAAACGAAAAAACAAAAATTGAAAATAATGGCAATAATAATATATTGACGCAAGGAAACTCTGTGTTACAGAAAGAAGACAAATACAGTAATAGTAATTCAGCTACACCAGAAAATACTACACCGACACCTCGTATTACAGAGACAAATTCAAATATTTCAAGTGTCGGTGATAAAAATTCTCCGGAAGTAAACAGAGAGCATAAGGAAAAAGTGTCGAAAGTGTCGCTGAATTTAGGTAGCTACACTTCAGAAAAATTCAGCGACACTTTCTCACAAAGAGAATCAAACAAAGAACGTAAACAAAGTACGTCACTGAAATTAGATGGCGACACTTCAGAAAAATTCGAGAACTACACTTTCGACACTTTTTCCTTTAGCACTATCCAAAGTTCCGGAGAATTTAGCTCATCTGAGGAGAAAGAAACTGAAGATGAGGACATTGAAATTAAAGATAAAATGATAATAATTAGAGGTAAAAATAAAACAAGATTCGAGATATATTATGGTTTCGCGGGGACAGTAGAGGATAGCACTAGGATCAAAGACCTTAAAATCCCGCAATTACCACAATGGAATTTCACGGCTAAGAAGAAAAACGAAGTATTAAGTCTCCTCGTCACTGTTGACTTTTATGAGGTTGAAGGCAGGACGATATACTATATTAGGAATAGGAAGGAGGTAGTGGAGAAACTTTACATGTTTAGACATGAGAAGCATATCTCTAAGAGGCTTATAAGTGACGCCCTCGATGTGTGGTTAGACCGCATAAATCCGGAAAAGTACATACAGTGGGTTGACGTCAGAGAGGTAGTCAAGAAGTATAAGGAGTGGGACGAGATCAACCAAGACCCACTCAACTTCTTCTTAGATAGGGCAAGCGATGTCATAGGAAACGAGAAGCTTAAGGTGGCAGTACTGCTAAGTGTTGTGTCTTCTCAGTTGGCAAAGATAAGGAGAGGGATTTACAGAGTGCACTTAATCCTTACCGGCAGTTCAGGAGTAGGAAAATCTTCAACAATTAAGTCTATCCTAGACTTGTTCTATGATAACGCTGACGGGGTTGAGGACTTTGTAGTGCTAAAGCTCACGAGGATGACAAAGGAGGCGTTAGGTAGGCTCAATGTCGACACCCTTGACGGAAAGGTGATCTTTATTGAGCAGTTGGACAATGTGGAGGGCGTTGACTACATTAGGGAAGCCATGAGCGAGGACAGGATAACGACACTTACGACTGTAAAAGATGAAGAGGGGAACTTAGTCTCAAGGGCTGTTGTTATCCCCGGTCAGCCGGCGTTCATAACAACGAATGTAACGGCAAACATTGACCACCAGATCCTAAATAGGTCTATACAACTCTACTTGTCACCTACTGAAGATGAGAAGTTAAAGAGTAAGATTATCGAGACGATCTTGGAGAGAGGGGAAATTTCTGCAGATGAATTAGGAAAGCTTAAGCTGATTATTTACGTTTGGCTTAAGACCAGGCCTAGTTCTCCTAAGATGACTAAAGAAGTAAAGGATGAATTAGTGAAACTCCTTAGCAAGTTCATAAACTTCAAGAACATTTACAGGGCCACAGAGATAACGAGGAATTTGGTTAGGGCTTCAGCTTCGCTTTTCGGACATGAGGAGATCACAATGGATGATGTGGACTTCATAATGAAGTATTTCAAGAAGGACATCATCTTAACGACGCTGGAGCTTTCAGAGAGAGACCTGCAGTTATTAAGGTGGTTGAGGGATCACGGATTTGTGGAGGGCGAGAAGGAGGAAGAGACTAAGAGCGTTGCGACTTCAGAGGTCGCTCAAGTGGTAAAGATGAGTTCGCAAGAGACTAAGAAGTTGTTAGACACTCTTTACGACAAGGGGTTATTGTGGAAATCTTATGACGGCAAGAGGTTCAGCTGGGCAATTAACCATTACGGGATGAGGGTACTGGAAGAGCTGGAGAGGGAGGTTGAGGAGCAAAAGGGAGAAGAAGCTGACGTTGTCATTGAAGATCAGCTGCTTGCATATATCTCATCGAAGCTAATAGGGAAGGAGAATGTGACGGAAGAGGAGCTGAGGGGAATATTGGAAAAGACGGCCCAAGCTACAGACATCGGAGTCCAGGATATATTAATTGAGGCGTTAGAAAGAAAGGGTGTAATTAAGAGTAACGGTGATGGGACATGGAGGGTACTCTAAATTTGTTTATAAAGGATGAGACTCACGGGTTCACCGTGCTTAGACATATCAACTGGGATAGCCGTAATTGGGTGGCAATTACACCAGTAGGTTCTGTAGTAATCTTCAGAGATAGGACAGACTCGATATTATACGCAGCTTACAGTAGCTATAGAGGGCATTATCACGTCCACATACCTCTTGACGATATAATTTCGCTCGACGAAAGGGCGAACGAGGTACTGAAAGAAGTGTTGAACTGTTTGCGTTATGCAGAATGCTACATCGATAGGACGACCGGTATGGTGTACAGCGCAAACCCGATATTGTTAAGGCGTTTTATTCCCTTCGGTCTGGGGCCTTACCTAAGCATATATAAAAAATAGGGATATGTAGTATACACGGGAAAAATACACCATAAACTTTATATATTACACCAGATATACACCATATACAGAGGGTCGGAAAATGGTCGAGACCACGAAAAATAAAAAAGATTTGAGGGAAGCGTTCAGGGAATTTTTGTTTAACCTGAACGCTTTCCTTGACACTTCGGCTTTAATTGAAAACACAAAAGTCGAGGTTCTATATCTACAAGAGCCGGAAGAAGTGCTAAACGAATACTTCTATTCAAAGGGTTTAGTAAAGATAGGGGATTCCCAATATCCTGTTGAAGTGATTTTTGACTACGGTCTTGACGTTATAAAAGTCGGTAGCCAAGTTTTCCAGTACCGTATAAAGCTAGATCAAATGTTACAATTCCTAAATGAAATAAAGAACCATGGTGGTGAGTGATGAAAGTTGTTACATTTAAGGCAGAAGAATACCTGATAGAGCTACTGGACAGATACGCAATAAGAAATGGGTTAAATAGAAGCGAGGCAATAAGAAAGGCAATAGAACTTCTTGTTAAAGACGAAGTAAATGAAGAAAAGCGAGGGTAGTAAAAATAATGAGGTTATGACTATGACAATTAATGAAATAATACAACAAAAAGAAGAATTGCAAATTCAGTATAGTAAGGCATTGGATACTATTAATATTTTAGAACGTAAGTTGGAAAAGCTACAGAAAGAGAACCAGAGGTTAGCTGAGGAAAACAAAAAACTGAAGAAATATAACAATATTCTGAGAAGAGCGATCAAGATTGCAATACAGATCAAAGATTATAACGCTCAAACTAGACATTTACAATTAGTTTTGGAGAAATTGAGGGGGGAGTTCGGAGAATGATAGTCTTTGATGCTAGCAGGGGAGAGTACGTAGATACTGAGACCGGTGAAGTTATAGAGGACAGGGTTGTAGACCAAGGACCGGAGTGGAGGGCTTATACGGAAGAAGAGAACAGAGAAAGGAGCAGGGCTAGCGCAATTAATCCTGCAATTCATGATATGGGCCTTACAACTAGAATAGGATATGATAAGGTGAAGGACAGGGTAAGGCTAATGAAAATGCAAAAATTACAGAACAGAATTAGAGTTTCGTCTAAGGATAAAAAATTAGTAACATACCTTTCAATGCTTAACAGTGAGGCATCAAAACTAGATTTGCCGGAACATGTAAAAGAAACTGCAGCATTTATACTAAGAAAATTAGTTGAGAACGGCTTAGCAAAGAGAATAGATTCATATGCATTAATTGCCGCGGTATTATATTATTCATGTCAAGTAAATAGTATACCTAGATATTTGCAAGAGATCAAAACTAGATATTCACTTTCCTCTAGTGAATTATGGAAAGCTTTAGAAAGAGTAAATAATGTATCAAAACAGCTACAAAACTTTAAGCCAAAAATTAAGCCAGTTGAATATATTCCAAAAATTGTAGAAAAATTGGGCTTACCTCAACTCGTAGCAACTAAATCTGCAGAGATGGTTAATATTATGTATAAGAATGGCCTAACTAGTGGGAAAGGCTATCTAGCATTAAGTGCCGCTGCAGTATATTTAATAAGCACTCTTATGGACGTGAAAAAAACTCAGAAGGAAATAGCTGAGTCGTTGGGCATAACAGAAGTAACGATAAGGGGTAGGTACAGGGAGATATTGAATGCGTTAGGGCCAGTGAGGTACTTATGCAGAGCCTGCGGGTATGAGTTATATAGGTTTGAGGAAGTAGGGCAGGACTTTTACGGTGTAAGGACTCCTTCAGAAATTAAGGCAATGTGTAAAGGGAAATGCCCGAAATGCGGACATCCGTTGGGGGAGCCGTTCCTGGTTAAAAAGCTTGAGGTTATTGTATGATTTTAGCATCCTTTTCTCTTTTTTTTTTCCTCATTCCCTCTCTAATAATCATTTAATTAAATAAATTTTCATATGAGAATGAAGAGCATTACGTCGTTATTCTTCGTTCTTTTACGTTGAATTCATAAGACTCGTAATGCTCTTCATTCTAACGTAAATTTTAAGAAATTCAATGTATTGATAAACATTAAATTTATTGAAAAAACATAACGGGTTATTGATAAGAAGAAGAAAAAGCTTTAACTAGAAAAAATAGATAAAAATTATTCTTGTAGAATGAAGCTAGGCTAGTGATAATATTTTCTTTAAAAAGGTTGAACCAAAGAAAAGAAAGAAAGATGGACTTTTTAAAAAGATATTATTAAAAATTATTGAGATATAAGATTTTGATCTTCGATATAATGAGATAACGGTAATTCATTTCTGTTATTGCGCAATATTTCTGCTATATTTTTCGGTAACTGCGATAGTGCTATCTTTTGTTCTTTTCCTTCATATAATTTCCATTCTTGTAGTACCTTCATCTCGCCATTAACTTCAACAACTTTTACTGTTATATAGGTATTGTTAAGATTAGTTCTAGTCACACTGTAAACTAGGTATCTTCCAGGCAACAATGCATATGATCGTACTCCGTGACTACCAGTTTTACTTGTATGCAGCTTAGACTTTATTATTTTTCCTGTCCTGAACGAAATTATAATAGTATCGTCTCTAGCTCCCATACCAGTCCTCCTGTAACTAAAACTGAATATTTTGGGTTTTGTTGAGGTTTTGTTTTCTTCCATCAACTTTTCCACCTCTATGATGCTCTTTACTAATCTAATATTTAAGCTTTATGCTTAGCAAAAAGCTAATCAGTTGCCTACTACCTGCAGCTGCGGTCCATGATATCCTCCCTTATTTGCTTAGCTTTTTGCTAAGCATAAAGCTTAAATATTAGATTAGTAAAGAGCATAAATGAGGGTGAAAAAATGAAGGTTTTAGATAAAATGGAGTTAAGCCAAGATCAATTAGAAGAGGTTCAAAGGCAATTGTCATCATTACCTGAAATGGATGAATGCCTTAGTAATAAGGCTATCTCGTGCTATGAAATCACGGCGATCCCGGTTGATGAAAAAACTACTATTTTATATTGGATAAGAATAAGCAATGATTCCGATAAATACAAACTCGAATTAATAAAGGAAGAAGTGTACTCTTAAGATTTTATTATTTTTGAGTTAAAAATTTTCTTTTTCATTAGCTTTTTCTCTAGCAGCTTTTAGCAAATCTTCTCTAAATTTCTCAAAGTCCTTCTTACTCTCGAACTCCAAGAATCTTTCTCCATCCTTATCTTCAACAATTCTCATATGTATAGACTTCTCACAGAGGTTAATAAAATAATATGCTAATAGAGTTTTTTCTAAAAAATTGTTAAGCAAGCAAAATAAGTAAAATATAAAAAAGACTTGTATTAAGATTAAGGGAAAGATTGCAGTGCTTGGGCGAAGGGGTTAAATCCACCTAACTAATTCCCTACTATTTGCAGCAGCTGCGCTAATACTCTTCCTTTTCTGCTAAGCAAAAAGCTAAGCGAAAAGCTTAAATATATCCTAAAACATAGGTATATTCAGAGGATGAAAAAATGGTTCAGATCAATCCCGTGAAAAAAGATCCCAGATTTTTTGATAATATATTTGATCTAGTTAAGTATCTGGAAAACGGGAGGTATATCCGAGAAGCCACCGCAACGAAGTGGGAGGAAGGAATAAAGCAGGCTCTCTCATATCTAGAGAGCAATGACTTAATGAAGACCTTCACAGAGCTTTATACTGTTGCTAGGGGGATGCAGCTTATATTGGATAGAATAAAGTCTGACGCCTTCTGGAAGAACCAGCAGATCCCAGAGCAACTCAGAAAGAAGTTAGAGGCCCTCGCCGAGTCATTGAGGGGGTTCCTTTCAGATCTCCTAGATATAATCGATTATTATGCGGATACCAATAGATCTCCTCCGGCCATTCAAGCATCCTGGTCTGAGAAGATTAATAGAGCATACTTCCAGATTAAGAATGGTGACGTTGATAAGGCAATCGGGGATATTCTCATTGTAATTAGGGATCTGCAACCCCTACTAAGTCAAATCTCCAAAATTAATTGAGAGGAGGGACAAGAAATGGCGCAGGAGGATATATATCTCAAAATGACGGATAAGCCAGTAGAGGCTGTGTTGGCCGAAGAAGAGGAAAAACTGGTTTATAATGGAATATTCGCCCGCACCGATGTAAAGCTGTGGCCTAAATTACTTCCGAAAAGAAGTTTTAGCGCGATCCCAGAAGTATTCGTCGACGATTGGTCAAATATAAGGGTTTCGCTGCTGCCAAACATTAATAGAAAAGCTGAACTATTAAGATTCCCAAAAGTATTGGACACAGAATTCTATGCGGAACATCTGCATATATTTCGAGTACCGAGATTGAATATAAAAGTGCCTTACGAAATTGTGCAAGAACTAGAAATCTATAATTATACTATAAAGTTCGATAGAGAGGTCATAAGGTTTAAAGTGCACGCAGTTGGCGGTAGAGCTGAACTATTGTTTAACCATAATGATCATAACGTACTAGCGATAATCAAATACAGAAACTGCGGGGAATGGAAAGTCCAGTTAGAACCATATAAATTATATATGATTACACACAGACAACCCGATTGGGTAAGGGAAGAGTAATTGTTTTTTTTAATCAACTCTTCAGCTTATCTAGTAAAAATTTAAGTTAATTCTTTATTTTCTTTTTCTTTACAAAGACCTTGCCTCTCTGAGGCAAACTCTGCCTAAATTTTTTATGCATTTTGTGTACTTTAATATTAGGACTGGTTATGTTAATCGAGGACAGAATTTATCGTTTAATTAAATTACTGCTTTACACTGCTAAAGAGGAGAATATGCACATCACTCCCACTAAGCTGCAGAAGATTTTCTTTTTACTTGAGAAGGAGAAAGGGATTCAACTAGGACTGGATTTTAAGCCTTGGTTCTTCGGTCCATATTCGTCGAAATTACAGAATTATATTGACAAATTGATCGAGTTAGGAGAGGTTGATGTTGAAGAGAAGGAGGAAGTAAGAGATCCAATGAGCGAGGCGGTAATAGGGTATGTAAGGAATTACGTTCTGAAAGGTGAGGTTAAGCCTGAGGAAGACGAAAAAGACGTCGTGGAATTTTTCAAGGAATGGGTTAGGAAGGATAAGGGCGAAATTCTAAACTACGTCTACAAGAAATACCCGGAATATGCCAAGAGCAGCGAGGAGTAGGGGGGCGCATCGGTACCCGATGAGGTACCTTTCGCCCCGGCGCCCTTAGTAAGAGGGCGTACGTAATTTGGAGTATCGGGCTGACCCCGGTACCCATTTTACCTATCACCTTCTCATTGTTTCTAATTTTAAAATTATCAAATCTAACCTAAAAGTTATAGAATATCCTATCATCTTCAAAGATAGAAAAGTAGGAAAAAGCAAACTTAAAAGTTCTAAAATATTAAATTGGTTCTTATATATTATCAAGCTTTTCATCTCTTCTCTTTCGGCCCAAAGCGAAACATGTTGGGGTTTTTAAACTTCTGTTTGAGAGTATAAAACGAGGGAAAGCGAAATGAAA
>Ga0208429_100014_pt1 | contig 28803 bp, 45 predicted proteins | sample BED_virus_MetaG_FD_187134 | JGI IMG/M metagenome (GOLD analysis project Ga0208429, IMG submission 187134) | Hot spring microbial mat communities from Yellowstone National Park, Wyoming, USA - BED_virus_MetaG (SPAdes) (version 2) | ecosystem: Environmental > Aquatic > Thermal springs > Hot...
CCTTAACTTCCTCTCTTGAAAACCGTTTGGGAGAAGTCTGACTACATTTGTCCTCCTATTTTCATATTTAACTTCGTAGACGCCCTCCTCTGGTATTGCGGGAGAAATCGGCTCCCGCTCCTCATACCCCGAGAGTTGACCAGAGGAAGGCATCTTAAAGAAAAGAGACGTTTGAGTTTAAAAACATTACCCCGCCCCTAGAAGGGGCGAGGCTTATCATTCGTTTTGTAATTTGATGTAATCTGAGACTACGTTTACTTTTACGTTATACATAACTTCTAGGCATGACAATATCGTGCCCATAAATTTAGGACGGGTTCTAATAAGAAAAACTTGGAGCCGACTCCTGAAGGATTAACTGGGGAGTTAAACGGACTCACTTTATCACATGAGAACCTCGGCAAGTAGGGACTTCAAGTCACGTTGAATATAGGGTTCCAAATAATCCAAATCGAGAAACAAAAGATAACCAGTAGAATAGCTACCCAATTCATGTTTCAATTTAGATAGTTCCGACTCGTTAGCTATAAATAGAAGCTGAGGATAGTCATCGGATCTGTACCCAAGCTTGCTACTAGTTCTTTTATCATATTGCTTTCTTAATTGAGTTACCCAATCATCATTATATTTTCCAGTCTTTATTTCTATAAAAACATGATAATATCTGAATTTATCGGGAAAACGTTTATACGGTGCTTTAACTTTTATATAAACATCGTAAAACAATAAGGTTTTCGGATGACGCCACTCCATTTGAACGAAGACTGGTTCCCCTTCAAGCCATGTCCATGACTTATATCTTTTCGTTATTTCCATAAATTTTTTCGGATTTGCCCTTATCCATGATGAAACTATATAATGATAAAACGAATATTTCTGACGGAGTTCGATTTCAGGTTTGGATAAATCCATGTCAGCTCCTCCCAAAGGGTGAGATAATTCACGTTAAGGAGAAAAGTTAATTGAATACATACTTGAACACAGTTTATATGTGTCGGGGATATAGATCTTCCAATTGAAATTGCAGGCCTTCCTCAGCATTGATATAGTGTGGATGTCTATATACTGACCAGTCTTCTCTCTAAAGTTAGCCACGAAGTTGTCCAGAAGGCTAGTACGTGAGAGACACGACACTGCACGTAATATCTCAGCGTAACACATGTCCACGAAATATACGACACTGCCAGTCTTGTTATACCCGTACCTATACCTAACTAGATAATCATAGGAGTATGTGTCGACTTTCACCTTACTCGATCTTATTTTGTCTATCGTTAATTGCGAGGTCGAATGTACCTTACTTATCAAGACAGTGAACGTATCTATGTTCCTCGCTGGACAATCAAACATCCTATGCAATCCTATACTAAACTCCTCCTCAGTGAACGGTTTAAGACTCGCGAACACGTTTATCGTGGCAAACATCCTGGACGCAACATTTTCAAACAGTACAAGTAACATGTTCTTTAAGTTGTCTAGGCTGCTCGTATCTACATAGCCGTATGGAAACCAGAGCCTAAAGCGTATCTGGACGAAGTAGTTCTTGTCCTTCTTGGTGTAGCCCTTCTTGTTATACAAGTCGAATTCTACACACTTGCCCATCGGCACGATCCTACGTCCTACTTTAGGATAGGTATTTGTCACGAAAGTTATAAGGTTCGCATTAGACATCAGGGTTCTGAGTTTAGCTCTCTGAGACCCTGAGAAGAATTGAGAGAAGGAGTAACCCTGAGATATCTTACTATACATCTCGAGGATTCTGGCCCACTCCTTCCTGTCTATCCCTCTCAGATATGTGTTACCGAATTCGTTTACAGAAATATTCATGACAACCCCCCATTCAGAAACAGAGGTCTGAAAAGTTTACATCTTGTTCGGCGTAAAACGTGACGTCCTTCATGAAAGTTGAGCCGTCTGGCCTTACTACTAGGTTGAAAGTGAGCTTAGCTTCAAACAATACATCTACGAGCTCTGGGTATGCCTTGAGTCTAGCTTCATCGAAGGAGACTCTGAGAGGATCATCTACTATATATCGCAGAAGTAACCCCACTTCTGGGGGAACATCAATATCAAAGTAAAAATGATATCCTTTCCTTGTTTTCTTAACTTGAACGGACTTGGCTAATCTTCTCAAATTATGAAGATGAATACATTCATTGAACGTGGGTTCATGATCAATATCTATTCCAAGCATTAGACTCCCTGATAATAGTCCTTATAGCATTTAAAAAGCTTTCGGGGTTTCCTGACTTCCTCCCAGCCCTACAGGGTTCACGTACATGCTTTAGGACTATGTCCCTTACTGAAAGGTCAGTTTTTCTACTCTCGCCCTCGGTACCGTCTCGTTCTTAACTTCTTCTCTCAAAAAATCAACAATGGCAGACCTAATTACCTCAGATCTATATCTTTTTGAATTTATAGCATACATATCCAATCTATGTAAAAGATCTGATTCTACTTTAAATGATAGAACTTTTATGTCAAGTTCAAGTTGGTTATCTAAATCAGATCTTTTTTCTGGTTCTCGTAAAAACTTTTCAATAGCCCTTCTAATTGCCACGGATCTACTTAGTCCATTCTTCTTGGCATATAAGTCAATTAGTTCTATGATGTGCGACTCAATCTTAACCGTTACACATTCCATCCTCCACCTCACCTCTCAAATCTGGGTAACATTAATACAAATTTTGGCAAAGAAGTATTTAAATATAGGGGGGCTATCCATCCCCGCTGGCGAGGTTTTACGCACCCTTAACCCCCAATTTTATAAACTTTTTCTACTTTTGCTGTTGGTACAGTAACCCTGTCCTCTTCTTCTTTTAATAACTCCATGATGGCAGCTCTAATTATCACTGATCTATCTAGTCTAGAGTTAATAGCATACATATCCAATCTACGTAAAAAATCGGATTCTACTTTAAATGATAGAACTTTTATGTCTATTTGCAATCGATCCTCGAAGTTAGGTTTTTGTTTCGACTTTTCTTTCTCGAAGTTAGGTTTTTGTTTCGACTTTTCTTGTAAAAACTTTTCTATTGCCCTGCGAATTATCACCGACCTGTTTAGCCCATGTTTTTTAGCATATGAGTCTAACATCTCTATAACATGCGACTCGACCTTGACCGATACATTATACACGATACGTTCAACGCCCTCAATAACGGGGGTTCTCCGAGGTCTCAAGTATTACACCCCTGTATAGACACCAGTTCATCATTACCCTCCTCTGGTATTGCGGGAGAAATCGGCTCCTGCTCCTCATGCCCTAGGAGTTGACCAGTGTAAGGTATCTGAAAGAAAAAGAGATGTTTGAGGTTAAAATCTTTCAACCTGCCCCTAGAAGGGGCGAAGCCTGTAGTCTGTCTTATCATGCATTTTCACCTTCTAAATGGAGGTAACGCCACTTTATGGTATTATCGCCTTAAATTTAAAGTTTTCGTATGGACTGACCTCCTCACCCCTAGTAAAGCCTGCAGTCTATTTTTAATCAAATCTCCTAGCGTGTATTTCGAAAAGATCCTTACACATCAGTTCACACTCATCGTCATGGTCACATGCGTCATAACATTGTTCTAACACTTTCTCTAGACAATTTAGTGTGGAGCACTCATTCATACGGTTATCATATATAGCTCTCAAGACCATCCCAGCCTCTTCTTCTTAACATTGAGATATATGCCGACTGCCAGGTATATGACTAGGAGGAAGAAACCCTGATTTAGACCGTTTGACAACAGGAGCAATGCTGGAACCGATAACAGGGAAAACATGAACATGATAAAGTCCTCTACGTCATACTCAACGAACAACAACTCGTAGACTATCCATGCAGAAAAGAGCCCTATCAGAACTAGTTTACTCACAAAAAACTCCCCTACCTTTATCTCCTGTGGTAAATAAAAATAAAGAAATGATGTTATAAACACAAGGCCATAGGCAAACCTCAGCGGATGTTGAGGCATCTAGCCTCAGCCCTTAGGTCGAATTTGTTGTGTATGAAGGGGTGTATGGGAACTTTTTTGCTTGTTCTATCTCTATTTTCAATCCATGTTCATAGTCAAGACGCACTACGTAACTATTAACCATGACACCAGACCGTAGGTGTTGAATGGTCGTCTCGACTTCAGCTTTTGTATCAGCATCAACTACCTTCACTTTCTGTGCCGACTCTTTGTTTATCAAGTTCTCCAGCTCTTCCCTAGTCTTCATCATCTCATCAATGTGGCTTTGAAACTTATTTATGTCCCCCCCTAAACTTGACAATATCCTAAGGAGCTTTACTAACGATGCAAATTCAGTAGCATCGTTAATCTCGAGGTATAACATTATGGGGTTCTTATAGGATGCATTGATCAGAGCATTAGCTAACGCTTCCAACTGATTAATGTCGCTGACTTGTACGCCTGTCTCACGAAAAACTACATGAATCATGAGGAACACCAGGGAAAAAAGGTTATGGGGCGTGCTTCACCATTAGACGGTTAGCTAACTTGAACGCCCAATGATCAGCATACTGGAGCTTAGATACGCCGCGAACACTCATGCTGTCTGCACAGTCGCCAAGCTGATGGTACATTTTATAGGGCTTCAGCACGCCCTTTTCTGTATATACGACTTGGATTGTCTTCTGCATTAATATAAGCTCGAAAGGAAACTTAATAAACATTTCTTTTCCAGGTGAGCTACTCTGCCCTAAAGGACGGGGTAGTTCACGACAACATTGTGCTCAAAACAAATTAATATCTAAAGTATATAGTTAGGAATTATGGATGAGTGGGGATTTAGCCAATCTGGTTTTCAGATTTCCAGTATATCTGGTTTTCAGATTTCCACGAATTTTCCGCTCTTATCATTCCCTGGCACTGCTTTTCAAGTGATAGTAGATAACGATTTCGGTAATCTTATAGTTGAATTTAAGAGGAGTGTTGAGAAAAGTTTCGAAGGTGAGGCTTTTGTTACTATTGGAGTTGACGAGAACGGTCGGATAGCTTACATCTTAATAGAACCGTTAGATAAAGATCTAAAAGAAGGGATTAAGGGGATTAAAAATGAGTGAAGTCCTAGACTATACATTACAAGAAATTCGAGAAGGAAAGTACAAGATAGAAATATGAACTACATCGCCATAATATACAGAGTGGAAGAATGCAAGCTGACGGCCCCCGCCCTAAAGGGCTGGGGTTCTACGCCCACTGGGGTGTCTCTCACAGTTCAAGCACCCCTCACGGGCGTGACATCACAGTTCAGTGCCCGCCGTCAGCTGGGGGCAGTGCATGGCTCATCGTATGTTAGACTTGCCATGCACCAACATAAACCCATATATACACCAAAATATATTTAAATGTTTCGGTTATGAATTAGAATCATGAAATGCCAGAGATGTGGGTTCAGAGAAGATAGGGATAACGTACCGTTATACTGGGCAATTAACAGACTCCCCGCCCCTAGAAGGGGCGAGGCTTCATAAGGCAAGGTTAAGGATGATAATACTGAATCCACTCTTCAACCTTATCTTTGATCTTACTCTTTTCAGCGTACTCTGGATAATGTCTGTAAACATATGCCACTAAATATGAGAGTGCGTCGTCCTTATGTCTTTGGATAATTTCCATGGCTCTCTTCAGTTTATTCTCATCCTCATCTTTTAACTGCTCCAACAACTTCTTCGCATCTTGCTTACCTTTTTCTGTTAAATAATACCTAGATACACCATCGTTATCCCAGACGTAGACCAGCTTTCCCTCTTTCTCTAGTTCATCCACAGCCTTCATAAGCTCCTTAGAGTATGGGCCATAATTATTTGCTTCAAATTTTGCCCAGTTAAAGACCTCTTGGTTTACTAAGAAAGCAAGCTTCTGCATCCTTGTATCTGTCTCTACACGTCCATCAGCCAATCCTAGGACTAGGAGGACAAGCTTCTTTGCAGTTTCTGAGACCATATTTATACCTTCTGTATATGCCTATTATTCTTTTATGCAACGTTCGATTTCATTTTTATTTTTAGAAAATTTTATGAAAAGAAAGAAGCCGTGATACAGTGGGAAAAAGAGTTTAGATATCGCACACAACAAAAGCTGTGAACTACCCCGCCCTCATGGACGGGGTCTCAGGTGTCAAAATATGAAAGATAAGAGAAAGTTAATTCAAACTCCTAAAAGCCAAATTCAATTTTTCGGGTTGAAGAGGAGGAATGAGGTCAGCCGCATGTGTTTTACAAAAGTTTTTTAAACTTCTAAAACGTTTTAAAGTATTGTAGCATGTTATGATCACAATTCACTGTTCTAAAAAATTTATACAGTCGTTTTTTATAGAGACCAAGGTAGCAAAGCCTATCTATATTAATGGAGTACCAACATATGATTTATACTTAGAAAAATATCCTCAACAGGGATACTTGTATATCAATGGTGTGCATGCGAAGGCATTGCCAGGTGGTGCCCATTATCAAATAATCGAACCAAAATTATTCGAATATTTTGACGAGATTTGCAAATTATTTAACGATAATGCAGATATAGTTATTGAAGATGAATCATATTTACCTTTATCCATACAAGTTAATGACAAATATATATTTGAAATAGAGCGTGTGGGTACAACTTTTACAATGAATACAGAACTTGGGCTTGACGATATAAGAAATATACGCAATAAAATCGAAGGCATATTTAAAGGCAAAATTATCCCGTTATTGAAGGAGGTGGGACTGCATGGTTAGATGGGAGCTAACTAAATTTAAAGTCGAGAAAACTGATAAAAATATACTTAACTTTGAAACTAAGATAGCAATACCTGAAATCTATAAAACTATTACGGTTATCTATGACGGTAAACAGCTTATAGTCGGAGGTTCTGAACTAAAACAAAACTATTTAATATATGATATTAAAAGTAAATTGAATAGTTTACTAGATTCTAGTTTGATAAAGGAACTGAGCAAACATTCGAGAAATGAGGAATACCTAAGAGGCTTCTCATTAACCAAAATAAGTTTTCACCCAGACGGTACACTAGCTAATTTACATTATGTCTATAACAACAAATTTTTGGAGTTTGGTAGTGTTTTAGTAATCCCTCCATATAAAAGTTGGGAAAAATTGTGCAAAGTACCACTAACAGTAGAGACAAATGCAGTGTCTAACATTAAATTGTTTTATGAATTATTAACAGAAATATGTAGATCAGCAGTAAGGATAAATATTGACGTGAATAACGTAAATAAAATACTCGAAATTCTTTTACAAAAAATTGGGGTTTAAGGGGATCTGACTTCCTCCCCGCCCTGAAGGCTTTTTGCCCCCTTTGAACCCCCAATTTTTATAAATGTTCATCTTTAACCACCAGAGACCCATCCGTGAGGGCGGGGAGGAAGTCAGCCGTTAGGAAATATTTTTTAATTTTTACGGCTATAGAAACGTCAGATAACAATGCAGCTACTGTCACAAATTCTCATTCTGCTATTTCAGCTCATATTCGGTGCCATTGCTATCAAGACACAGGCCGTAGCGTTGAGCAAAAAGGCCGAATTGGTTCATGCGTTGGCATGGTCTGTAGAGGTGTTGTTATCGTCAGCGGCGTTCCTTATATTGGCAATATTCGGTAGCCCCATAATAGCGACCGTCAGCTTCATCTTGGGCATCATCATGATAGCTACGGCGGTCGCAATCTTTAAGTGAGGTGTTCTTTTTGAGCGAGGGAATTGATCTTTTTTCTCGTTTGAGGGAGTACCAGAGGGAGGCAGTAAACGCATTCATCTCCAGCGAACAAGGCATAGTAGAAATGCCAACTGGTGCTGGAAAAACGTACGTTGCCATAGCCGCTATATTAGAACTCTTGAAATCGGGGAAAATACAAAATTACATCGTCACTGTTCCTACAATAGCATTAGCGTTCCAGTGGTATAGGGAACTTAATAAAGCAGGGTTGCATCCGACGTTCATACCCCGTGAGCCTAACATGAGCAACATCATGACATACCCTGGCTTCATTAAATATACAGACTCCACGACAAAAGTAATTACCTTAATACCAAGAAAGGAGACCATGCTTGTAATAGACGAGGCACATCATATACACAAGGGCACTAAGTTATATGAAGCGGTAGCCAAATTTCCAGCAAAATATAAGCTAGGGTTATCCGCAACCTTAACTACAGGCCACCAGTACCCCATGAATACGGTATACAAAATCACGACGCAGCAAATACTCAAATACACTCCGAAGGTAAAGCTACACATCGTTCAAGTGACTCCAACGCCTGCTTTCTACCAAATGTATAATAGGTACACCACAAATATAATAAATCTAATTTCAGAACTAGACCAAATTACGAACCTTAAAGAGGGAGCAAGGATAGAGGCACAGATTTCAAGGCTCATTAGTTTGAGACATACCTTAATGGCCTTAGACCCTCACGTTCTTAAGGCCACCGTAGATGTCTCTAAGACTCTTTGTGGTAAACAGATAATATTCACCCTTCGACTATCCGCTATACGCAAGTTGGAGAGCGAGTTGATGAAGTATGGTTCAGTGTACTCAGTCATAGGAAAACACTCAGCTAAACGCCTGAGCCAATTAAATGTTGATAGGATAATAGCAGCCAAGGCTTTATCAGAAGGAATAGACTTGCCTGAAGTGGATGTGGTAATATTAAGCTCTTATCCACGTAGATTGAGGACATTGATCCAAGAGGTGGGTAGAGCGATGAGGGGATCTACCGAGAAGACTGTGATGATATACATGATTGCTATACCGCGTACGTATGAAATAATGGCTGCAAAGGAATTAGCGGCATTCCTGGGAGTTACACCAGTCATAGAGAAGTACTGATGTTGCCCCAACTAAGCTTCTGACCTCCTCCCCGCTGGCGAGGCTTGTCGTTATTCATCTTTTGACACCTGAGACCCCGTCCGTGAGGGCGGGGTAGTTTACAAAGTGGAGGAAGTAAGATTTTGAACTTGATACTTCACACCTGGTTTCGAGATACCTAATAGATCCCATGCCTCGCAACCGTAAATCATGTAACAAATTGCACCGAGCACACTCTCAATTTTTGCATGCCTGAACGTGTCCAATGCGGACTTCAGCAAGGTAGGGTTAGATATGTCACATTGTCTAGATATCCTTGCCAACAACAGATCTATGTCAGGTGACCGTTCATAGCCCACCTTCTTTAAGGCCCTTAAGGAGTCCCAGAATTCCTCTCTCGTTATTCCGAAATAGTCTACAATATCTCCTACAGTTAAATCACCTTTTCTACTACCAAAGATATATATCATCGTGTAGAAATTTTGCTTCCGTTTATATCTTCTACCAAGGAATTCGTAATGTTTCTGGGCCTCAGTTATCACTGAATTAAGTAATTCTATAGACATACTAGAATATCTATTACTAAGAAACTGATGAAAGTGTTCTACATCAACTACCTTTCGCTGAGCATCATTTGAGCCATTTTGCTGGGACTCCCCACTGGAGTGTTCCTTGCTTTCAATGGCGTGGGTTCTCTTAGATCTCAAACATGACACCTCTTTACCAGTTCTATTCCATTACACTGCACCAAAAAAGACAACTGTTTTGCCATTACTACTAAGATTTTAAAATGTTATTATAAACTTTGGGGTTAAGGAGGCGAAAAACCTCGCCTCCTCTCCCTTCAGGCCAAAAAAGATTTTTAAATTTACACATACTTGTTGATATGAGAAGATATGGTTCTCTTAGAGCAAAAAGAGGCTCTATTACAACCTCAGATAGTGACGTTACTATCCCCCATTAGAGATAGAGACTACTTAAGGAGTTTAGTGAACCCAACATCCACAGCACCAGATGCTGGAGTCGGTGTAATAGACAACCCGTTCTTCTTCGTGGCTGGACATTACCCTGGAGGACTATTAACTCCGTCAGCACCAGAGGACAGGACGTACCTGGTGTGGTTCGGTTCACCCGCTGGCACTACAAACGAGAAACCCCAGTTCAGCATATTTTACGCTAAGGTACACCCAGACCAATACAAGCCTGGTGCACCAGCATCACAATGGTTAGACCCACCAGTCCTTCTAGTAAGTTACGACCAAATATCAAGAGATGTGGTGAACTGGTTTAATTCAAACTACCCAGCGGGTGCATCAGACGGAATCGGTAACTCCTTCAGTTCATCTACTCCAGGAGCAATTCAAAACCCATACAACACAAACGTATATATCTTGTGTAATAGCACATATGGATGTATATCTTCACGAGCATCTCCAGGAAATGTAACTGGAACACCAGAATTAAAACAATTGCACATGGTTTACGACCCGTTAGATGACACTGTTCTGATGTACTTCTCTATCATCATACCTAACTGGAACACTAATACCAAATCAATTTACGTCTATAAATTCCCAGTATCCTTACTTAAATCCAATCAATCAATTAACCAATATGCTGTTTCTGGTCTAACTCCAACTACAACATCTACACCTCCTCCTAACGACAAGCCGTACTTCCTTGGTGGATTAACATTAGACCAAGCGTTTACTCAGTCGTTTTCTACATATAGTAGTTATGGTTTGGGTTTGGGTTCAGTGTTTTCTGCACCACAATTTACTATTTCATTTGATTACATGAAATTAACTGCACCATTTGGATATCAGCCTTCAAATGGCTATCTACCTGCATTGTTAGTAGCAGTAGAAGGATATATGCCCTACCTTAACTACCCACATGGTGATGGGATCTTAGTTACGTTACTTCAGGACATTCATGCAAATCCAGCAAATCCTACAGTGTTCAGATGGCCTTTTACTGTTTCTAATACAACTTACTACATACCTTTCGCCTCTCATGCCCCCGAGACTGATGCGATGTCAACTGGCGTAGCAGTAGATAAATTCGGCTCAATATTGCCAATGCAATCTATAGGGTTAAACGGAGGTTATACTGTGCCACTGACTACACCATCAAGAGGAGATATAAAACTTAGTAGTATGAGAGTAAAGTTAATGTATATTATGCCTACCGTGGATACTGGAGGTAATATTCAATTGGATGGGTACTACACTCCTACACCATGGTTTACATTAGCTGTGACAGATAGTATTGTCGATCCAGTATACCCGACGATGGGGTTATGCAGACCATATGTGACCATATTACCTGATGGTAAAGCCAAGGTTCTATTAGGTGGTTATCATGCCGATAATTATATTGAAGGTGTTGATGTATATGTCGATCCTAAAGTACTAAAGCCAGATTATCATAAAAAGCTCTATGCATTACCAGTTAACTTCCCAATACTAAACACGAATAGTGTCATTACATGGTATACTGGTGCATTTGGTATGGATCCAGTATTAATATCTAATTTCGGTAAAAAGAAGGTTAAAGTAAGTTTCCAGGGGGTTTCTGGGGGTGCGTATAAGTTCCTGGGTGTTATGAAATGGGATCCGATTTCGGCACAATATAACTCACCGATTTCGCCAGTAAACGCAAAAACTGGTAACTATCTTGTAACTACTGGCAATCAGTATATACAGCTAACGGGCATTCCAGGTGTTGGCAACTCGTCTATTGGGTTTTATGTGGCCCAAAGTGATGTAGTACCAAATGGTAACTGGGCAAATACACAGTCAAACGCCGAATTTGAGATAGAGTTGAACAATAACATTTGGGCATTAACCCTAGTATATTTTGCATATAGGCCACCAGAAGTAGTCTTGGAGGATGAGTAATATGACTAAAATATCACTTTTCGCAAATACAACTACAGGTAACTCATATATTTTAGCATCAGAATATTTTCCATTCCTATCCCAAGTAAGCCTAATAAACGGTTACGGTGTACTAACTGGTAATACTACTGCACAAGCCTCACCAACCCCTAAACGTTATGCTAAAGTCATAATTCAAATAACTTCGGTATCGGGAACATTTTCAACGGGACAAGGTCTTACAATACAAATAGGAGATGCTTTTGTGACACAAACTGTCAACAGTTCAGCCATAACTTCAACTGGTACCGTTGAGATATTACTTACTGAAAACCAAGCAATTGCCAATGTCAATGGAACCCAGGTGTCGTTAATACCGATGGGGTTACCACAAGGTATAATATTAACATTTAATATATCTGGTACATCTCCTTCATTTGGAATAAATGCGTGGGTGGAATGGGAATGAGTAGTCAGACTGTTAAGTTAGGAACACAAACAATAACTCCTAAAGTACAAGACTCGGGTAACTCATATTACATCGAGTTTCAAGTCAACATAACCAAGTACTTAAACAACCCCGTGAACCAGACAATTGACATTACATTCACCTGTAATAAATACAAACAAGTAGTAGTACCAAGCAACCCCTTATCACCACCGACTGTTCAAACAGTTCAAAAGACAATACAAGAATGTATAGATGAATGGTTTGATCAACACAAATCAGTTTATGAGGTGGCCTAACCTTCAGGCCAAAACGTTTTTTAATTTACACATGCTTGGTGATATGAGAAGACATGGTTCTGTTAGAGCAAAAAGAGGCTCTATTACAACCTCAGATAGTAACGTTGCTCTCCCCCATCAGAGATAGAGACTACTTAAGGAGTTTAGCGAATCCAACATCCACAGTACCAGATGCTGGAGTCGGTGTAATAGACAACCCGTTCTTCTTCGTGGCTGGACATTACCCTGGAGGACTATTAACTCCGTCAGCACCAGAGGACAGGACGTACCTGGTGTGGTTCGGTTCACCCGCTGGCACTACAAACGAGAAACCCCAGTTCAGCATATTTTACGCTAAGGTACACCCAGACCAATACAAGCCTGGTGCACCAGCATCACAATGGTTAGACCCACCAGTCCTTCTAGTAAGTTACGACCAAATATCAAGAGATGTGGTGAACTGGGCAGATAACGTCTTTACCGCTGCTGGTTATACACCGTCCTCACCAGGAGTAATAAATGTACCTAGCAACGTATACGTTCCTAACTACGGCTATGTTAATTATTTTGTAGCACCGTTAACAACTCTTACAACAGTAACTCTTAATTTCACTGGAACACCAGAACTGAAACAACTCCACATGATATATGATATGCTAGACGACACCGTGTTAATGTACTTCTCTATCACTGTACCTAACTGGAACCCCGCAACGAAGGCACAATACGTATACAAATTCCCCGTGTCTTTACTGAAGTCACAACAATCAATAAACCAATATGCTGTGTCTGGTTTAACGCCAACAACGACATCTGCACCTCCGCCTAATGACAAACCATACTTCCTCGGCGGGTTAAAATTTGATAGTACGGTAGAGCAAACTATTGGGAATGCTCTTAGTGATGCTTGGTTAAATACTCTACAAATGCAGTCAGCTCCACAGTTTGCAATTTCGTTTGACTGGTACAAACTAGGTGGGTTTATGGGTTATACGCCATCGCACGGATTTTTACCAGCAATTTATATTGGTAACTCATTGTATATGTCCTTTTATAATTATCCTCATGGAGATTCATTAATGGCAATCGCTTTTGCAGATATTCATAAAAACCCTGCACAACCACAAACATATTATCAACCAATAATTACCAATTATGGATACAATTTCATTGCTTTCGGTGAAGAACGATTACCAGAGAATTTAGAGAGTTGTCCATCATCCTATGGCAGTTATTCATATTATTGTATACCAATACTTGGTTTCGCGGGTCAGTTAGATGGGTTTGACCCAGGGTTAAACATAGATAAGTTCGGTTCTATAGTGCCTGGCGAATCATTCGGCATTCATGGTACATACATAATACCAATTACATTACCTCCAAGACCAGACTATGGAGGAATATCAAGCATTAGAATGAAAATGTTGTATCTTGCCCCAATATTCCACCAATTCCAAGGTTATGGCGGTTTATCATTTGCATGGACGAGAGATAGTGTTGAAATACCATACTACCCAGAGATGGGCACATGTAGACCATATTTAACTACGTTACCAGATGGTAAATTGAAGGTAACGATGGGCGGTTATCATGCTGATAATTACATAGACGGAATAGCCATTTATATGGACAAATCTGACATATCTCCGAAAGGTAAAACCTTGGTAACTGTACCGCCCCTTATATTTGGACAAACTTCAGCTGGTGGTAATTATTATGTAATAGCAGGGGCTAATGGTGCCAATTATATTTATCAAGGAGTTGTAGCACATACATTTGGAAAGAAATATGCAAGGGTTTATCTTAATAATATATTTCCTGGTAATGCTGCTTTTGCTGCTTTTGTTAATATATATACAAGATATAGATCACGATCTGCACCAGATTTACAACAAATGTATGGTAACTCGCCAAACCCAAATAATACTGCAACGTATTATCCATCAGTTGAAAGGAACTTCGGTACTCTTGTATATGCCACTGGCTATAGTTACGATATGCCATATGAATATCCTAGAACTAGTAAATTCAGAGTTGATAGCCAAGTATTATGGGCGATCACAAATAATGGTTTTGGCCCAGTATTTATAGAATTAGAAGGTGATTAAAGTGATTCGTGATATTCCTCTAGCCACAAGCGGTGGCACAGACCCTTTTACTGGTTTACCAGTAGGAGGTTCACCGATAACTGGTAATGGTAGTAATGGCCAGCTTTTAAGATTTCATCCGAACTACGCCAGGCTTATGATATTCATCACTGGTTTGTCTGGCACATCTCCTTCCATCCAATTTACTATTGGTTCATACTATGGTTCTAACTTCTATACACTCCCGCCTATAACATCACCGCAATATGTTTATATTATAGATAACGAAAACAAGACGATAATAACATACCTTAATACGTCTTCACAAGTACTGCAACAAGTAGAATTACCCTACAACATATTTCTTAACGGAGTTAATATAAGCTGGTCTGTATCTGGCACATCTCCTTCAATAACAACATATATTCACTTCGAATTTGAAGATGAGGAGGAGGGTGAAGAATGAGTAGTCAAACCGTAACTCTGGGAACACAAACAATAACTCCTAAAGTACAAGACCTGGGTAACTCATATTACATCGAGTTCCAAGTCAACATAACCAAGTACTTAAACAACCCCGTGAACCAGACAATTGACATTAGATTCACCTGTAATAAATACAAACAAGTAGTAGTACCAAGTACCAACCCCTTATCATCACCTACTGTTCAAACAGTTCAAAAGACAATACAAGAATGTGTAGATGAATGGTTTGATCAACACAAATCAGTTTATGAGGTGGCTTAAACATGTCCCTTAACCCAGTCATAAAAGGTTCATATACACTAGCAGCTCCACAATCGGTATCTGTTGCCGCTTCATCCTCATCATCAGTTTCCATCTCATTCACACCGCTAGGTGCTGGTGAACTATATGTATACATTGCACTCCCTTCGGGGGTCACTGCGACCATATCCATAGGAGGTCAATCAGTCTCACTAGCCAATGGGAGTAACCAGTTCTTGATACCTGCTAATACGACAATAGGCAATATAACAATTAATAACAGCAACACATCTGCAGTGACAGTAGTGGTATGGGCGTTGTTCATTGAAGTTGCATGAGAGAATACTAATCTCTAATATATTCATAGGGTTGGCAACAGTTCCCATATACATCGTCTTAAAGTCATTTCCTTTTTTTATTGTGTTTGGTGCTGGGATTCTTACCACACTTACAGTCCTCATCCTCTTCTTCTATTTCCTCGGTGCAAAATTTGTAGGTACCTGGGCTATACTACAAAAATTTGCAGTGACTCTTCCTACATCTTTTGTGTTAGCACATCTAGTTAAACACCTTCCTGTAAACCCACTTCTAGACTATATTATTCTATTTGTCGTTGGATATGCAATTTCCACACCGTTAATCTTTTTAACGTACTATATAACTATGATATTATATGGGAAGAAGAGATGAGTTAATTCGTCAAATTTATGAAAACGGTAACCATGCAATTAAGAAGATTTGTGAAATGGAACCCGATTACAAGATGGCAAATTTTTCAGCTACCGACTGTATCATAGGCACAGCGAATACTCATCTAGCGTTGAAGATTGCTAAAGAAAAGGGTTATCCCCAAGACGTTATCGAGTACTTAGAAAACCAATCAAAACAAGAACAATGGCACTGTCAACTTCAGATAGGTAAACCACCTAAGCCGTACGACTTCGTGGTAGCTCAAAAACACAGAGAGATCCTCCTAAAACACGGCATATACGTCTGGATGGGTGTTATGCCCCTCCTCGGAGAAAAGATCGCTCTAGCTAAAGCCATTTGTTGGAGAAGGAATGACGATCCACACTTCGTAAATAAATTCGCTACTGTAGACGAATATTACCACACTACTTACCCGCTTCTGTTACTATCCAAGTATGCGTCCGAAGAAGAATTAGAAAAGATAATTGAACTTCAAAAAGAATATATTACAAATATATTCAAACTGAAATAGCTTTACAAAGAAAGGGATTAAGGGATCGGAAAGCCTTTAGGGCGGGGAGGAGATCAGAGTCCTCACTCTCTTCATTAAACTCCCTAAATTTCACGTGAGTAATTGAGGAAAAGCTAACCCAAAAACTTTTAATTCTACTGCGTTATTTATGTACTTAAGCGGGGTTCCCCGAAAGGGGTAGACCCGCGTCCTGTGGGGCACGCACCCCCACGTGAATAAGTGAGGTTGCGGACAGATGCCGATGACCGTAAAGAGGTATAAAAACTTTCAGCTACAACTCTATAGAAGTGCGGGCACTTCGTTAATAAGTTCGCTACTGCAGATGAGTATTACCATACAACGTACCCGCTTCTGTTACTGTATAAATATGCGTCCGAAGAAGAGTTGGAAAAAATAGTAGAGTTACAAAAGGAATATATTGTAAATATATTCAAAATTAAAGAAGGCATCTGAAAGAAAAGAGACGTCTGAGTTTTAAAAACTTTACCCCGCCCCTAGAAGGGGGCGAGGTTTGTAGTTTGTTTTATCAAACATTCCATTTCGCATGTTTCCTAAAGTACGGTTTGCAAATATAATCCTCAACATACGCAGCATCCCAGTCCCTCCAGACAGCAGCACTCCTGCACCAATCAAATATTTGTGACATACTACAACTAGGATCTCTTTTACATTCTTCAAGTTTTTTAATATATTTAAATCTAAACGGTAAAGTCCTAAACGTCATGTAAAACAGATATAATCCAGCAACAATACCTATTGCTATAAATAAACCACCGATGAACCCCACACTAAAAGCAATATATTTTATGATTTGAAGTATGATTGTGAGTAGACTCATGCCTAAGAGAAATAGGGGAAAAAGGCATATTTAAACCTTTCGGGTAACCTACGTGAATTAGCTCAGCACCCCGCACTTCGATAGAGTTGCAGCTGAAAGTTTATATACCTCTTTACAGCCGTCCGCAACCTCACTTTTCACGTGGGGGTGCGTGCCCCACAGGACACGGGTCTACCCTTGCGGGAACCCCGCTTAAGAATATAGATGTGTAGAAGAATTTAAAGTTTTTGGGTTAGCTTTTCTTCAATTACTGAATTTTTATTACTCCCCTGAAGTTTGGGGAGTTTAATGAAGAGAGTGAGGACTCTGACCTCCTCCCCGCCCCTAGAGGGGGGCGAGGTTCAACGATTCTTCGAAATCTGCATTAGGATTCTCCTCTAGGATTAACGCGAAGAACGTACCTATAGATAATAATATGACAACCAATATCAGCAATAGATCTGTTATAGATACTAATGGAAGCATGATTACACCTTCTCTTCTATTAACCGAGGCCCACTGTTTGTGAGCTTATATATTGAGCCCACTTCCTGCTCTACATTACAATTGGGATATAGAAACACGTCGGCACCCCTAGCGAACAAACATAAGCCCATTTCGGTTATCTTAGCTATTAAGGCAACGTCTAGCGGAACCTCGATTTTTTTAACGAGTATTACTCTTACTTTCCTTGGGTCAATAGTTACCTTATCGTCTGGTGTCAGTATAATTTTCGCCAACACACCTACCACTGGCCCTACGTCGGTACTAGCCTGTAAAGAACTATACTTCTGCACCAGTGCTGGTATCTGAGTGACGTAAGGTTTCCTCGTCTTTTCCGAATATAAGACCACAGCGTTCAACGGTTTATAATAAAACACAAACGTCCAGTCTTTGAAGACACCTTTCTTAACTAGACGCAGTAATTCGTCTCTGTCATGTATTACATTCTCAGCAATCTTGGGTGGAGGTAATGGTGGAGGTTGTTCCACCTTCCTCTCTGGAACCTCTGGTGGTTTTATGCCAAATAACTCGTTCAGACCACTTATGAGTTGGTCATATGTTATCCTACCACGTTTATAATCAACTAATAGGGATATAACCGTAGTAGCGAGGCCTTGTCTAATACTGGGAGGCAACACTAGTATACGCTCCAGCAATGACTTATATTGAGACGGAGGTATTCCAGCAAGTTTGAATAACTCCATATATTTCTGTAGGAACTGGAAGGTCTCATCTACTTTCACGTCAAATCCACGTTCTCCATACACCGACTCATAGGCTCGTTCTAGAACCTCATGAGTTGACTCTATTAGTTGCTCCTCAGACTTAGCAACTTGTTCAGCACGAGCGACCTCACTCTCTACTTCAACCTTCTTCTTTCCTCCACTTATTACAGAGTTAATGCTTTCAGCTAGGGCTTTAGCTAACGCGTTATTTAAGACGACGCCCTTCCTATTCCTCACGTCTGATGGTAAACTATTGAAAATTGTTTTACAATCCAGTAACTGAGGGTCAAAGTTCTGTTCATCATATCCTTGCGGTACTTCAATGTATCTTGCAACTCTCTCTATAGACAGAGAGGACGGCCATTCAGGTACCTGTAGCTGACAATGTGTTAGTGCTGCCTCAGCAATTGCGTTAGCCGCGGGTTCTGTAGAGGACTGTCTTTTTGATTTAGATGTCTTCGGTCTAGCTTCTTCAACTTGAGTTCGTTTTGCCTCCCGTACTTGGTTCCTAAATTTATCTACCAATCGTTTGGCCTCGGCTGCCCGATATAAACCTAGGTCGGGATATTTGTCAAAGACTGTACTGCTCACTACCTCCGCCACTGCCTTAGGGGTCGAGCCCTTCATTGCTACCTGTAACGCGAACCCAGAGCCGTCTGGTTCAGGTACTGGAGGGATTGAACTCTTGGTATTAATGTAATAAAGGAGAAGACCAGTAAACAACAGATAGTCGTTCTTTATTTCCTTGATTATATCGTCTACAGATACGTCTACCGAGTGCTGTCTCAATAAGTCATGGTAATATGTGGAATATTTACGTATTACATCATCGACGTCTAGCCCTACGTAATACCGCTTTAGGATATACGCTACGAAGTCAGTGAGTGTGAAACCTCGAATATCTGAACAGGAGGGAGACGAAGGGGCTCTATCCACGGCTTTATTTAGAGGAAATAAATCGAGAAATGCGAAGTTTGTATATGCAGGGAAACTTATCTCTTTAGCACATTCCATTACTAATGACACGGCATACTCGCTCATAGGTATCGTTGCGTTACTTTCTGCCATCACCATCACCCTTCTTTTTCGCTTTAACCAGGGCCAATAGCGGGTACTTCTTCGTGTCCTGCTCGCCTAATTTATCCATGACCTCCAGCACTAGGGACACAATTGAGTCAGATACGTAATCACGCATCTCCTTGTCGTTTAAAAGAGTCCTCACTTTATCTTTGATATTAAGTTCATCAAGGAGTTGCTTATGCTTTCCTTTCCTTATCATTTTGACTATGGATTTCAGCATCAATTCTGGACTCTTGACCATAAAGAAGACTAACAAAATCAATGAGAAAATACCAGATACGTCGCTCACGTATTGGATGTACTGCAGAACTTCAAACATGTGGCTCTTCTCCCTCTACATCTGTGAGAAAAGAAATTTAAATATTAATTGGGCGATATCGCTCCCGTTCCTACCGATGCTTATGATTTTAAGAGCAAACATTTTTAGGTCTAAATTCATACTTATACTTAAGTTCCCGCCTTCATGGACGGGATCTCTGGTGCTGAGATATGGATTATGTTCTCATCTTATGGGGCGTCTTCTTAATCGCCGTCGCCATTGGTTATGCAATATTCACCATTTTCTCTCTCTGACCTCCTCCCCGCTGGCGAGGTTTGTCGTTTGCTTTGTCAATACACGATTAACTCCCCAGTTAATTTCGGCAAACTCTTGTTCTTAGCGAAATAGGCTATGACAAATGGATCATATGCTGCTAACATCTTCTCAACCTCTTCCGCAGCACGCACGTAGTTGGGTAGGTCATATACGCACTCACCTGGAGGATATTCTCCATTTATAGCATGGTAAAACTCACGTTCCTGTCCATCATGAACGCAATCAGTAAACGACTTACTGAACTCTACTAACTCCTTACTCGGGTTCCTTATTACATCATAAAATTGAGGTATCGATATCTCACCCACCATCTTCCTTAGTTTAAACCACTTCGGGTCTCTCTTTGGTATGAAGAAGTAATCACGTGCCAGCGAAATTGCGTGATCCATCTCGGTCTTTTTATGCACAATCACGAGCTTGGTATCAAACATTCCAGACCTAGCGTTCGGTATGAACTCATGGGTTATACCGACGTATTTCAGTTTGGTCTTATGTAATACCTCCTTGTATCCTACCCATTTATAATTGCCAACCATATTTATTATCTTGGCGTGTACTATATCAAAGTCCATCAATACGTCCTCTTTTATCCTTAATATGCTACTCTCACCTATCTCCTCATCAGAATCAAACCTCATGACCCACTTCTCTTTGACTAACGCGATGCACCTGTTCCTCATCTCACTGAACGTGGCACCTATTCCTGGCATTACGTGTACTGGAAAGTATGACGAGAGTAGCCTCACACTGGGTGTATCTACTTTCTGTCTCGATATTACGCAAACTTCTAATACCATACGACATACCTCCCAGTTGGTTTTCTCATCTTATACTCCACACTATTCACAAACCCCTCTATTATCTTGGTTATGGGTAACGTATACCATGCTCTCGACCATGTGAGTAGACCTGGCTCGTCAGGTTCCCTGAACAGATATTTTCTATACAAGTCCTCGATCTCAGGTCTGTTAGGTACCTCCAACTTATGCGGTGTGCCCTCATATCTGAAGGGTATGATGAACTTGGACAGTAACCAAAGGTATATGTCATAAGTCTCCGAGCTCCACGGATTACCCATATCACCTACGTGATTCCATAGCCAAATAAGTAACGGGGTAGAGTAAAAGTCCCTGAACTCGTGCCAATTCATCCTTCCCCCTAGCACCGAGAGTAACTCAACCCAGTGCGGGTTCTTCTCCAGTAGATTGACACCGCTTCCTCCCTCAACATAATTCCGTGAACCGTCCCTATGTACCTCAAGCATATCTTTGATATGATAGTACGGATAACGCGTCCTAGTAATTTTGGTTTGTCCCACTAACGCCTCGTGTACATCTCCTTCATAATGGGTGTTCTGCGTTACCTTGAATAAGTTGAGTTTAACGAAATCATATTGTTCCGTAAACACATAATCCGTGATACCCAAACTTGATGTCAACTCCCTCACCTCCTGGGGAGGAACGGCATTGCCAGCAACGTCCTCCTTAAAATCGTCCAGCTGAAACAGGAGTTTGGCTATCGGGTCTATCCTGTACTTATGAGGTATCCTTACGTCAAAGCTGGGAGTCTCGTATCCATCCGATTCTCCCCGAGTCAGCGTGCGTAATACAGAGAGCAACTCCATGGAAGGAAACTCATCACTGTCCATTACTAGACACCACCCATCAGCATCGTTGTTCCTAACGTAGTCCACGTATACGTTCCTCTGTTTCGAATGATTGTTGTCCCACTTCCTAGTCAGGATGACTATAGGTTTAGTTGTATGTTTGGATAACCTCTGCAGTGCGTCGTTAGGGAAGGTACCATCGTCCACTAGGACGAACCTGTCCACAAAATCGTTGGCTCTCTTCAAATGTAACGGCAAATATGTATCTACATATCTTCCCTCAGTTATCATGCAATAATTTAACATCTTACCACCTTCTGGCTCCTCATTTTAGCATAGTTCAGCATTGAAGTCACGCATAAGGACTCACATATCCTATCAAGTCTCCGTATGAGTATACCTACATTGTCGAAATATTCTGGATTGATCAGGTAACACATCGAGGCATGCTCTGGGAATTTATCAGTAACCGTATACCCGAGATTGAGCAAGTACTGTGCCAGTTCCTTGGACGTAGTAAATATCTGCCCGTTAAACGGGGGTACTACTACGTTACTCACCACAAACGAGCCGTCTTTTATTTCGATAACCTCCACTGTACTGTCATACTTATCCTGCCGTATCAATTCATTCTCGGCAATTTCATTTAATTTATTATACAGGTTAGTCCCCTTGATCTGATTAAGGAAGTCGGCCAGAGCCAGGTTTGCAGCGTCTTTGAACAACTGTCTCTTCTGCTTATTCTCGTCAGAGAGATATAGGATAAGTGCTAAATCATATGGGGTTAATTTACCCTCCTTAAGCAACTTAGAGTAATTCTCCAAGCCACCCTTATCTGGGTCTCTTTTCAGGATAACGTTGTACAAGAACGTAACTATATCTTCCTCAGGCCCTGGTAACTCTATATTCAAATTACACCCCTGATGGCAAGTTTCCTTTTACCCATTCTTAAAGCTGTCGCCGATATGCCAAACTTCTTAGCCACTTCCTCCTCCGTGTATCTAGGCTTACACCTCACGTAGACTAGTGCCGCCGCCTCACCTACATTTCGTACAACATCTGTATACGACCCGCCACACTCCTCAATCATAGTCTTTGCAACCTGTTTGTACGACAATACCTTGATGTTAAGGTAACGTTTAAACTCGTTTATGATTTTAAATAACCTAATCTTTTTCACTCCAAAACGTTCAACTATCATTGCTGGGTAAATCCCAACTCCCTGCTTCCACAGATCATAAATGTATAAGGCGGCCTCAAGTTCGTTCTGTGAGTATTCATACACTGGGATGCCCTTACGTGTGTACCAGGGAGTGCTTAACCTTTTAAATATATCGTCAACGCTCCTCTCAATGTACTCCCGTACGAATTCAAGAACTTTCTCCTTGGACATTAGTATATTTTAACTATATCGCGGTTTATAAAAATTGGCGGTTAATGGGGCGGAAAACCTCGCTGGCGGGGATGGATAGCCCCCTTATATTTAAATACCTCTTTGTCATCTTCACCTGTTAAAATATAAAAACACTCATTAGACCAGAACGGGTTCCCATGTTTTGGTATCGTATACAATGCGGTAGGGCCTGAACATACGTTGATAAGCCGCTGATATCTTAAAGACCTCTTTTGATAGTTCACGTTCATTTCTATCAAAATATCGAGACACTATATGCTCAGCATCATTCCACGTGTGGCCAGCGAAGAGTTTTTGTCTAAGCATCCGATCTACTATTTCGTAAAACTCATTTTCATTTATCTTATTTTCGCTAAGTAATTTAGAACCCAACACAGAGGACATGATCTTAGGGAGATTGAGGTTGTTCCCTACCACGTCTAGGTCAATTAGTTCTATGACTAATCTATTTTGGAATTCATATTGCGTAATATCCATATGTTCTGTATCACTCGTAATACAATATATAATATACTTCAAATTGGGTAGTGGAGCTGGACCTAACGAACTATATCCTGCAAACAAGTAACCTTTCTTATGGAGGTAAGCATACACTATAATGTGCCAATCGATAAGCGTTGGGAACTCTAAAGTGGCTACAAACGTAGTTGTATAATCATAAACATATCCTATGACTTGATTGCTTATGGATGGATTGTGTTGATATGAGTGTTCATACGATTTCTCCGAGATAATAGTTGTATCATTTAATAAAAAATTATCAAATATTCTAACTGATCCCGTCCTATACCTGTCTTTTACTAGCTCCACGATTTGATACTCATCCATAAATCGTCTTCACCTGTTAAAATATAAAAACACTAATTAGACCAGCACGGGTTGCCACGTTTTTGTATCGTATACTACACGACGGGGTCTGAATACACGTTCATAAGCCTCTGATATCTTGAAGACCTCTTTTGATAGTTTACGATTATTTCTATCAAAATATCGATGCACTATACTCTTAGCATAATCCCACGTGTGGTCAGCGAAGAGTTTTTGGCTACGCACCCGTTTGATTATTTCGTCAACCTCATATTTATTGATCTTATTTTCACTAAGTAATTTAGGGCCTAACACCGAGGACATGATCTTAGGGAGATTGAGGTTGTTAGCTACCACGTCTAGGTCAACGAGTTCTACGGCCAGCCTGTTTTCATATTCTACCCCAAAAATAAAATATTTCAGGTTGGGAAGAGGATAACGTCCGTGTATCTGATCGACTAAAACATAGCCTCTTTTATAGACATACATTTCCACTATGTGCTTGCTATTACCAAACATTGGAAATTCAAACGATGTTATTTCATCTGGCATCATTCCGAACAGATCGACCGATCCTATTGTACGATCACTTATCTGGCCCTGTTTGTTGGATTCATGGAACGAAGGAGGCGGAACAAAACTAATCCTGTTACCGTTAAGCAAAATATAATACCATCTACGGTGTCCTTCTCTATACCAGTCTTTAACTCGCTCCACGATTTGATACTCATCCATAAATCGTCTTCACCTGTTAAAATATAAAAACACTAATTAGACCAGCACGGGTTGCCACGTTTTTGTATCGTATACTACACGACGGGGTCTGAATACACGTTCATAAGCCTCAAATATCTTGAAGACCTCTTTTGATAGTTTACGTTCGTTTCGAACAAAATATAGAAACACTATCAAATTAGCATCATCCCACGTGTGGCCAGCGAAAAGTTTTTGTTTATACATTACATCCCTTATTCTATATACGTCACCCCTAGTTATCTCATTCGTCCTAAGATCTGTCCTAAGTAATTTAGGGCCTAACACCGAGGACATGATCTTAGGGAGATTGAGGTTGTTCCCTACTACGTCTAGGTCAATTAGTTCTACGGCCAGCCTGTTTTCATATTCTACCCCCCGAATAAAATATTTCAGGTTGGGAAGAGGATAACGTCCATGCTTCTGATCGACTAAAACATAGCCTCTTTTATAGACATACATTTCCACTATTTCCTCGCTATGACCAAACATTGGAAATTGAAACGATGTTATTTCATCGCGTATCGTTAAGAATAGATAGACTAATCCTATTGTACGATCGCTTATCTGGCCCTGTTTATTGGATTCATGGAACGAAGGAGGTGTAACAAAACTAATGCTGTTACCGTTAAGCAAAACATAATACCGTACATAATCCCATCTAGGGTGTCCTTCTCTATACCAGTCTTTCACTCGCTCCACGATTTGGTACTCGTCCATAAGTCATGTTGACCTGTTAAAATATAAAAACACTAATTAGAGCAGGACTTGTTCCCACGTTTTGGTGTCGTATACTACGCGGTAGGGTCTGAAAACCCGTTCATAAGCCTCTGATATCTTGAAGACCTCTTTCGATAGGTCACGTTCATTTTTATCAAAATATCGATACGCTATATCCTGAGCGTCATTCCACGTGTGGCCAGCGAAGAGTTTTTGGCTACGCATCTGTTTGTTTATTTCGTAAAACTCACCATATTCAATCATGTTATTTTCGCTAAGTAATTTAGAACCCAACACCGAGTATATGATCTTAGGGAGGTTGAGGTTGTTGGCTGCGACGTCTAGGTCAACGAGTTCTATGACTAATCTATCTTGGAATTCGTATCCCGTACTACTCGTAATACCCGTACCACTCGTTATACAATATATAATATACTTCAAATTGGGTAGTGGAGCTGGACCGAACGAACTATGTCCTCTAATCACGTAACCTTTCTTATAGAGGTAAGCATACGGTATAATGCTCCAATCGATGGTAAGCGTTGGGAACTCTAAAGTGAATACAAAGCCAGTTCTACCATTATCAACATATCCTATAACTTGTTTGCTTATGTATGGATCGTGTTCATATGAGCGTTTGTACGATTTCTTCGAGATAATAGTTATATCGTTTAATAAAAAATTATAATATGCTTTAATTGATGCCGTCCTATACCAGTCTTTCACTCGCTCCACGATTTCATACTCGCTCATCTTTTGACACCTGAGACCCCATCCCTGAGGGCGGGGAGGAGGTCACTGCATCTGATACATAGATGACAAAGCCTGTTGATTCAGCACGTTCAGATACAACGTAGTAATCGTAAATATCAATATTATCGCTAGTGCAGTTACGCCAAGGACAATTACGAAAGCTTGCCAAACCTTCACCCTTATCACCCAGAAAATGATCCTACCATATGGCCTCCCCCTCATTCAGTGAACGAGACCTTGATAGTAGCTGGTGCAGATAGCGAGATCACTAGGTAACCATACCCTTCGAATGGCACATTCTGTTGCTTTAATGTAGAAGAGAAAAGAATAGGTGTCTCTTGAGTAATAGTGACTAAATTAGGTATCACTATTAACGAATCGTTGTGAAGATGTTGATCGTTGGTTATGTTAAACCAAGCCATCAGCGAAGTAGTGGTAACTGGTTTGACACTTACGACAAAGTTATCTGTCAGGAGGGGTATAACGACGTTACCTCCAGACGATTGTGTAACTGTATATTGCTGATATATGGGAAATTGAACTGGTAGAGGTGATGCTGTTGGAGTAGATGTTGGGGTAGATGTTGGGGTAGATGTTGGGGTAGATGTTGGGGTAGTTTGTCTCACTGTGAGCATATAGAGAATTATCAATGCCGCTGCCAGACCCAAACCTATTGCCAATATGATTTCTTTCCTCATCAATGTAGCCGTGTCAGGAAAAAATATTAACTTTTCCGCTTTGACCTCCTCCCCATCCTGAAGGTTTTACGCCCCCTTTGAACCCGCATTTTTCACGAATTTTTCAAGCTCTGGACTCAACGGAATATCTGGCTCCTCATCTTCTTCATCTTCTTTTTCCGCTCTCTCTGGACTTTCCTTTCCTTCTGGAGCTTCTGGTTCTTCTGGAGCTTCTGGTTCTTCTGGAGCTTCTGGTTCTTCTAGACTAAGTGCATATGAAAGACAGACCTTCAGTTCCCTCTCTATCGGATCGGTCCTTCCATATGGGGCAAACACCCTATATCTAACGTTAAGCTCACTGAGTATATCTTGAGGGTTTCCCCTAAGCACTACAATCTTCACTTTATTCTTATCTAATCGCAAGGCCAATATGGCTGCCCTATACCCCATATACAAGACGTATTTTTTCCCGTCATCGGTAACCCCAGTTATAGGACGAGTATTAGCAGCGTAGATCACGTCATTATCATGATTATGACGTTTAATAACGTCGCTTATATGTGGCGAAATGTCCTGACCCTCCTTAACTTTGACTTCTGTTTCGTATCGATACATCCTACTCAGCACCTCCAGCATACACTAATGTACACATGTAAATAGGGCTTCTCTGCCACTTCCATAAAACCCTAACTCCAGATGGAAATAGTTTAATACCCTCCTTCTGCGAGGCTATTGCAACACTCAATTCATCTGCTTCTTGTCCCATAATACCCAAACGATCTAGTGCATCGAGTAATTCCTCTGAGGTGAATTTAGCATATTTCACCTCGCCATTCTTTGATTTAGGACAATTACCGATGTACATTAGTATCCCCTATTCTTCACAAAATTAATAACGTAATAGTATATTAAAAAGTTTACCGTGATTGACCCCCCTGAACGGCAGGGAATAGGCCAGCCCTGTTTTCAATAATTCACTGTTATTGTCGCTGTTGGACTGGCTGAAGGGGATGATGTTGGAGATGGAGATGATGTTGGAGATGGAGATGGAGATGATGTTGGAGATGGAGATGGAGATGATGTTGGAGATGGAGATGGAGATGGTACCACTATCCTGGGCAATACAAAATAATATATTACTACTGCAGTTATCCCTACCCCTAACAATATTGCCAATACCTCGCTAGCCTTAGCCATCAATACCGCCTAGTACAATATTCCTATAGCCGCAGTAGGATTGTATGGAGATGATAAGACCAATGTGAAGCTGAAGGAATTAACAATTCCAGGCCCAGTTACCGTATAGGTTACTTTCAAGCCGCTGTAACCGCCTGGTATGGATACGGTATCACTCCATGATACACTTCCACCACTTCCAGCGGTCTCAGTAAATTGGGAGGTAGTCGGGGAAGTCAATGAGGTACCAGATATATAACTCAACGACTTGGTCACGGTATAAGTTGCACTAGGAGGTGCATTACTCAACGTAAACGACAGGGATTCGCTCGTTGCGGACAGACTCGCTGATGCAGAACTGGATGAATTGGACATGGTATATGTACCTCCTCCTACACTAACGGTGAGCGTTGGGTTATATGCTACATTCAAGTTTATGGTCAACGTAAACGACGAAGAGATGTTGGGACCGCTGATGCTAAGTGTAACTGTAGTTGAACTGGTAACGTTGGGTATAGATAAACTTGCGGAACCAGATCCGCTCGTATTAGTGGTAATAGTCGTCGATGCACCAGTACTAAGCGATACGGTGTATGAAGAACTCGGTACAGCATTGGACAGGTTCACGGTTATTCCTATAGTATCATTATAGGGAATGTTTATACTGACTGACTGGCTCGGGTTACTGTTACTTAAAGTGACGGCTTGAGATTGTCCTAAGGCAG
>Ga0208429_100015_pt1 | contig 28765 bp, 34 predicted proteins | sample BED_virus_MetaG_FD_187134 | JGI IMG/M metagenome (GOLD analysis project Ga0208429, IMG submission 187134) | Hot spring microbial mat communities from Yellowstone National Park, Wyoming, USA - BED_virus_MetaG (SPAdes) (version 2) | ecosystem: Environmental > Aquatic > Thermal springs > Hot...
GATTTACAAGACCAGTGCTGGCCAGCTGGAGTGGGTAGGCCTCTACTCAGGTGTTGCCTGGTACCCTGTGGAAGTGGCAACACCCCAGGTAACTCAGTACTTCACGGCCACTGGCCTCAATGTGTCAGTGAGCCCTGGCATAGGCACTGTTACACTGCCCTACATGTTTAACGCCAAGTATATCCCAGGGAGCATAGGCACTGGGCCAATGAGGCCCACGCTTGTGATTGCCCCACTTGGCTTCACTGGCAGTGGCCAGGCCTTCCCCTACTGGCAGGTCACTTACTTCAGCCCAAGTGACATTAACAACACAGCAGAGTTCTACCCGCTTGCAGTAGTCCCTGAGGGCTATGACACCTACCTGGTGCTGGCAGGTGGCGTGGGTGTAACCCACCTCTACATATTACAGGTTAGGGTAGTCCCAGGGGCACTGAACCCAAGCTACTCAGTGCCAAGCGTGAGCCTAAGCCTTGTCAAGGAGATTAATTTCGGAGGCTACGGTAACCCTACATCTGCCGTGGTTAGCGGCAACTACGCCCTTGTGGGCACTGCGTCAGGTAACGTGGTGCTTGTGAACCTCCTAAGTGCAAGCATTGTGAACTACGTGAGCGTGGCAAGTGCCCCACTTTTCACGTACAGCAACCTCCAGCCACAGCCTAACCCAGTGCCCGTGGTTCCGTTCTTCACTGCTAACGTGAGTGAGGCACTGGTAGAGTCAGTGTTCCACGCCTGGGAACAGGTTTGGACTTGGGGCTATGACTACAATGCGTTAGACGTGAGCTCTGTGGCTTACCCAGGACAGGTGGCTGAGCTCTGGAACGCCATAAAGCCCTTCTATAGCGGCACCCACACAATAGCACTGGTGGACTGGAACCTCAACACACTGACAATGTCAGCCCCTGGCTTCACAGTGCCCTTTGTGAATGACGTGGAGGGCACAGATGACCCTGAGTATCTCTACATAAACGGAACACTCTACAATGTTGTTGAGACTGGGGCCATTAACCTGTGGAATAGGCCTGTGGCAGGTGTCTCAGCCACTGGCTCCCTTAAGGCCACTCTCTCAACAGGTACACCTGAAACAGTGCCCTTGCCCCTCAACAGCACCTACGCCTACGCAATAGATGGCGTCACCCTCCAGGTCAGCAAGCTGTCAGTTCTCCCAGGCCAAACGGCACACCTGGTGCTGTACCCGTGGCTACAGCAGGGCCAAATAGCCTATGCACTCAACTACGGCTACGTGAACTCCAGTGTGCTCTATACCAAGTACGGCACAGTGACTGACCTGGAGACAACAAGCATTACCTACCCCAGCTTCTACAGCCAGAAGCTTGCCAATGAGCTCTATGACGTAGGCCTGAGCAATGTATCAACACACTTTGTTGTAACGCTAGCAAACACCCAGCTCCACCCACCACCCTACTTTGACACTGCCTCAGTTTGGGTGGGCACCTCAATCAATATCCCAGCCAATGCCCCAGTGCCCCTGTACAGCAACCTGCAGGCAACAGCAGGCTTCCAGGCCTACACTGACGTAGTGCCAGCCGTGAACAATAACCCTGAGGGTATATTCGCTACGGCATTCAAACAGGGAGCTGGCCCTGCCTTTGCCACCTCAGCAGTAGGCTATGTTGCTAACGGCATAATTGGTGCCTACCTTGCCGCTCAGACAGATGCCACGGCAACATCTGTTGCACTGGTGACCACGGCTGGGGTGCTGAGCTCAGCCGCAGAGGTCAGTGGCTATGTAGGTGTAGCCATAGTGGTTTGGGCTGGCGTAGACTATGCACTGGCAAAGTGGGGTGGCTTTGGCAATGCCTACGTTCAGAACTGGGTGGTTATGGCCCCTGAGTTCTATGACACACAAAACGGCAAGCTCTACACTGCAGTTGAACTGGTGCTACCAGCATCTGAGGCAAGCAATGTGCCACACTATGAGCAAGTCCTGGGCAACTTCTTTAATGAGTCAGGGTTCTCAGGCTACTACTTCACAGTGGTCTATCCGTTTTACAGCTGGAGCCAGCTTAACGCCAGCATAGCCTCAGGTGCCTACCAGCCTGAGGTGAACCTTAGCCAGCTGGCACAGGGAGTGGCCTCCCAGTACGGGATACCTTACAATGACCTTGTGCTGACTGGCGTCAGGCTAATGATAATAACAAGGGTTCACGCAAGGGAGACCTTCTGGCAGTACGTCACAGGCCCTGTGAACTTCCTTGTTGCCACAGTGGTAGGTACAACTTACCTTGACATAGAGGGCACCACCAATGCCGTGACATTCACTGACCCAGCACAGATAGCTGACGTGCTCCAGTACGCCTCAATTGATAACTTCACGGCTCCCTTCCAGGCACAGGGAAGCTACGCAGTTGCCTCAGTGGCAATACCTCCTAATGACAGGCTGGCAATAGAGCTGGGAGGGGCACCTGGGGCATATGCTGACACCACAGTGGAGCTCCACGGCTACCTGATTATGCCGCTCTATAACACAAGCACTGGCATATGGTACGGCAACCTGACCTACGGCAGGTACCTGCCGCTCCAGCTTGGCTCCACAGTGCTTGCTGACGGCCTCCCAGTGCCCATCTACGCAGGCAATGCGTCACTGAACAACTACACAGTGCCCGTGACAGGCCTCAGTGGGGCACAGTACAGTGGGCTCTACTACTACACTGGGAGCGTAACGCCACTTGGCTACATAACAAGCGGCAACACACTTGCCGTGACCTTCTACTCTAACAAGTCCTATCTAAAGCCCTACGCAGTGCCCCTGGCCAATATCTCAGGCTCTGACCTGCCCATGTTCTACGGCTTCCTTGTGAACAACCCGCTCAGCACGGCAGTAAACGGCACCTTGATAGCACAGGTGCAGTCAGCACCATTCAACATTACGGCAAAGGCACTACAACAACAGAAGGTGACCCTGGTGGTACCACCAGGCACCTCCCTTGTCTATGTGCCAATGTCAGCCCTTGCCTCCTACGCCTCAGGCAGGGGTGCCTACCTTAACGTCACCCTTGTGCTGTCAGGTGCCCCTAAGTTCAACTCAACCATAACTGAGGTTTGGGCACCAGGCATTGGCCTGAGCTCAGTAGCTGAGAACCCCAAGCCACTGACAGGTATCACGGTCTACTACTACAATGCCCTTAACGGCACTGTGATAGGCACTGGTACGGCAAAGCCAGGTGCTGACACCCTTAGCGTGGTGAACGGCACAGTCTACGCTAACGCCACAGGCTCAGGCTCACTGGTACAGGGCCTGGTATATGCTGGGGCCTACAGGGCTAACTGGCACATCTACAACATGACCCTGGGAGTCTTCTACAACAGCACAGCCGTTTACCTCCCAGCAGTGCCCAGCACACTAAAGGCCACTGTGCCGTGGGGCACCAGCCCACTGGCAAACAGCTCAGCCACCTACTACTGGCTGAGCACCTGGGTCACCTACAGTGACGGGGCACCTGCTAACGCCACAGTGCTGGTCTACAGTGATAACAAGCTGATAAGGCAGGTGAACACATATGGCACGGCCTTCCTTGCACTGCCCAAGGGCACTTACCTTGTCTCTGCCAAGGTCTACTACCCGCTCAATGCAAGCAAGGGCAGTGTGACGCTCAGCAATGTGACCGTGAACCTGACCTCAAACACCCTTGTAAGGCTATCAACAGCAGGCTGGGAGCTACCCTTCTACTCAAATGCACTGGCAATAGTGGGTGTGGTAGGCCCTGCTAACGCAGTTGCTGGTGCTGGCTTCACCCTGCCACTGAGGGCCTACGTCTACGCCCTTGCTGTCCCAAGTGCTAACCTGACCTATTCCAGTGTCTTTGGGACTGGCACAGCAGGGTACAGCCCAGCTAACGGCACTAGCGTGCTACCAGTGGAGGTGCCACTGACGCCAGCTAACGGCACCTACCTCATTAAGCTACAGTTCACAAGCTACCAGAACTCCACGGCCCTCAACACCACCTACCTTGTTGCGTACTACAAGGTGGTGCTGAGGGAGGTGCTCTACCTCTACGGCCTTGTCTACTGGCACGTGGTACAGCAGGCACACCCACCCTACCTACTGCCAGGTGACACAGTAGCAGTAGATGTTGCCTATTACGGCCCAGCCGTATCAGTGCCCGTGGGGCTCAGCCTTGGACTGACCACGCTAGACCTGAGCCACTACCCGCAGGTGTCCACAAGGGCAATAACGCAGTTCACCAAGCAGTTCACAATAGAGGCTAACAACACCTACTGGGTCAATAGCACTGTGACAGTGCCGTTTGCCCCTTACATGGTCATAACGGCAAGCTATAACGCCAGCAACCCATATGTGGTTCCGTGGTTCACCAATGTTACAGTGCCAATAGACCCAGTTGCTAACGTCAGCCTGCAAACAGTGTTTGGCTCACTGCTGTCAGGCAAGGCCGTGCCAGTCACGCTAAAGGTTATGTCTAACGTGCTCCCCTCACAGTCACACTATGTGTTCATTAACATCTATGACAACACCACGGGCAAGTACGTGCTTACCCTGCTTACCCAGCTCCAGCCCGTTATGTACATAACCAAGTACGTCACCCTTGAAAACACAATGATACTTGGCGTGATACCAGAGCCAGCAGAGTACCACACCCTAACCCTTGTGCTGACAGGCGTGAGTATACCCTATGAGTCAGCCCTGAGGGTGCTGGTGGTCTCTAACAGCTTCCTTGTGTTCTTCCTGATATTCCTGGGTATCCTGATACTGGTAGCAGTGACTGCTAGCGTTTTCTCAGGTGCTACCCACGCAATCTACAATGTTGCCCACAGGTACGTCAGGAGGGTCTCAGGTGACAGCAGGAGGTACGTCAGGGAGGTAAGAGGGCAGGGCTGGGGTGGCCACTACGTTAGGAGGGCAGGGGAGGACAGGGACAGGAAGCGTTACGTACACAAGGAGTAAGACATAGCTCCCTTTGCTAAGATTTTTAAGACTAGATATTTTTAGTTTGATAGGGTAAGGGGCTATGTCTATGTCAATGGGCACGGGAAACCCCAAAACGCCAGGGTACATTGTGGCCTTCTTTGGCCTGCTAGACGCAATCCTGCCGTTTGTAATGGGCACCACCTCTAATGCTGTTGTGCTGACCCTTGGTGTGCTGACACTCCTTGGCGGCATTGCTATGTCAATGCTGTCAAAGTGGGGCTACATACTTGCGTTCATAGCTGACACTGGCCTGCTGGTCTACAGCTTTGGCGTTAGCTACAATGTAGTGGAGCTCCTGCTGTCCCTGATACTTCTGTTCTATCTGATATACGTGGCTAAGAACTACGGCTTTGCTAAGAGGGTCTTCCAGCCTAAGGAGCCTCACTACATAAGTGACTCTGAGAAGGCCCACAGGCACTACGTGGAGGACTGAACACCTGCCTCATTAACCTTTATTTTTTCAATTTGACCATCTTTTTAAGACTGGGCTTATAGCTTTTTCCAGAGGGACAGAGGAACATGTACACAAAAAAGGTTGTTGCGGCACTTGTCATAGCCCTGGCAGTCCTAGCAGTAGCAGTGCCTATGGCCGCAGTGCTCAGGCCAGCAAAGGCCGCAAGCACAGTTACCGTGACCCTTAAGGTTGTCCCAGGCATAAAGTACACCTATGCACCCAATGGTGACTCCTACAACACCTCACAGGGCTCCCTGTCACTGGCAGGTGCCAATCTCTTTGTACAGGTGGAGTACACTAACGGCACTGTGATATCTAGCCAGATGGTCACGGTCAATAAGAGCGGCTACATCACTGTGGCAGTGCCCAGTGGCACTGCTGTGGACATACTCATTAACGTGGCAGGCTTAGGTGGTGTTGATATCCCAGTGTCAGCAATCTATGACGCCACCTTTACGGCTAACACTGTCAGTAACGTCAGTGTCTCAATGAACGTGATACCGATAAAGCTGGTGCTGAGTAACGGCACTCCAGTAACAGTACTTATGGCCACTGCCTGGACTTACAACCAAACAGGTGCTGTGGTCACTGACATGGCTATGGTAAACAATGTAACTGGTGTTGCTAATGAGATAGTCCCCTACTACCTTGGCAAGTACTTCTACACAAGCCCCATTAACCCACTGTGGCCTAACTACCTCTATGGGTGGATTGAACTTGGCCCAAGCTACTACACCACGTTCAGCTATTGGGCACTGGGCAAGGAGGTGACGGTAACAGCCTACGGCACTAAGGGAGCCACAAAGTCACCCACGCCAGCAGGTGGGGCCATTGCCTTCCTTAACGGGACTAGTTACTTCCTAGGTTTCTGGGTTCACTCTGCTGGCTACGTGGGTGTTGCTAATGAGATAGTCCCCTACTACCTTGGCAAGTACTTCTACACAAGCCCCATTAACCCACTGTGGCCTAACTACCTCTATGGGTGGATTGAACTTGGCCCAAGCTACTACACCACGTTCAGCTATTGGGCACTGGGCAAGGAGGTGACGGTAACAGCCTACGGCACTAAGGGAGCCACAAAGTCACCCACGCCAGCAGGTGGGGCCATTGCCTTCCTTAACGGGACTAGTTACTTCCTAGGTTTCTGGGTTCACTCTGCTGGCTACGTGGGCTACAACAGCACACTGCCCAAGCCCACGTGGTACCTGCTTTACACTGAGGCTGACCCAGCTAATGACACCAGCTATTGGCTCTTTGTGCCTGTGAACACAAGCACTGGCTGGGCACTCTTTGTGCCGTATCTTAACCTATCAGTCAGCTACGGCTACAGGTTTGCCTACCTAATTGCCACTACAGTGAACCAAACACCCTACACCTTTGTCTTCCACAGCCTCACGGGAAGCGGCTATGTGAAGGCCACACCAATGACCTTTGGCACCACAGGGATTACCTCACTCCCGTTCAACAAGTCCCTAACGGCAGTTATGACAGGGTCAAACGCAGGGGCCTTTAACGGCACTGGCAAGCTGGTGCTAGAGTATATAGGGTTATCACCATTCAACTACGCTAACATCTCTAAGACAGGGGTGTTCTACACCAATATGACAAACGGCTGGGCACCAATAGTACCTACAGCTAACCCGTGGCCGTTCAGCTACGGCAAGAAGATAGTGGTAAACGGCAAGGTGTTTGCCCTTGCCATAAACGCCACCTCAACAGGCTACCTGTACCCCACTGGGAAGTTCACGGCTACACCCACGCTTTACGCCTACGGCACCCAGATATTCTACACTCCCTACAAGCTCTCTAACAGCACCTCCAGCACTGCCTACGTGGTCATAAAGGGCAATGTCACCACGCTCTACGGCAACTACACAGTGCCCAATGGGACTGTTGAGATAGTGGTAAACAATGGTGCCACCAATGTCTACACAGTCAATGTCTCAGTAAAGAGTGGTGCGTTCAGTAGCCCAGCCCTGTCACTGTCACCCACCACTAACTACACCTACAAGGTCTACTACTACAATGCCTCCACTGAGGTGCTATCCTCAAACACCAGTGGCACTAACGTGGAGTTCTCAGGCACACCCTCAGGCTTCACCACACTGACTGTGGCCAGCACAGGCACAAGCACCAGCACAACTACAACAACCAGCCCCAGCACACCTACAAGCGTATCAATTAACCCGCTCTACGTGACACTGGGCCTGGTATTCCTGGTAATAATTATAGTGGCAGTAGTTGCCGCAACACATGGTGCCAAGCACGCAATAGAGGAAGCCGTAAGGAGATACGTTAAAGAGGACAGGGGAGACTACGTAACAGGGAGCTAACCCCTACCCCTACCTCCCTTTTTCTTTTTTACAAAGGTAAACTTCCTCCAGGCCGTCTTTGCTAGTGAAGACCTTAGCACAGCCGTGCTCCCTCAGCTGGCCACTAAGGGCACTGTAACAAGGGGCAAACCTGTGGACAGCCACCAGGGAGGCCTCATATTGGAAGAATAGGGAGGGCTCTGCGTTACACTCACACCCCTCACAGTCCACCTTAAGAATATCCCCAGGCACTGGGCTCCCGTTCCAGAGCCCGTGCCACTCAATGCCCTTCACCTGTAGCTTTGGCTCTACCCTGTCAAAGGCTATCACCTTCCTAGCCCCTCTGGCCAGGAAGTACAGGCTAGTGGAGCCCCAGTCAGCCCCTATGTCCACCACTACCTTGCCCTTCACGTCAATGTTGTAGCCCTCTAAGGCTTCCTCAAAGTAGCCAGCAAACACCTTAGCGTCAATGGCGTTAAGCTTGGCAAGTAGCCACCTCCTAAACCTGTAGTACCTGGCCTTTACCCTCCTAGGGATAACCCTCAAAGTACACCCCTCTAAGGCAGTTCCCTAAGCAAGTCCTGGGCTGTCTTTGTCTCAGTGTAGTGTAAGATGCTCTCCAGTGAGCTGTGGCCTGTTATTTTGGCCACCACTGAGGGGCTGACCCCTTTTTTCAACATGTAAGTGATAAAGGCGTACCTCAGGCTGTGGGTATTAAAGCCAAAGGCCCTGCGGCAGTACACCTTGACGGCATCTTTTGGCTTTTCAGTGCTTGACACCCAGGCACAGGCTTGCTCTAAGAGTACCTTCCCAGTGCCCTTCCTCAGTTGCTCTGGCAACACCATAATACGCTGGTCTTTAGTGTCTTTGTGTTTCTCCACCTTTACAAGCACCTCAGCCCTTCCTGTGACACAGAACTCCCGCAGAGCCTCCACGGCCTCCCCTACTCTGGAGCCGTTCCTTAGTTGAATTAGGAGTACCACATCTTGGGGTTTCTTTGTCTTATTAAGGTGTGATAGAATCTTTTGATAGGTATCAATAAAGTCTAACCCAGAATCCCACCCACGCCTAAGCCCCTCTAACTCATTTTCAAAGAGCCCACTATCTAACCCCTTCTGCTTGGCCACTCCCCAGTCCCTGACACCTTTTGTAAGGAGGTACTTTAAAAGGTAACGCCAGTTTATGTCATAAGGGCAAGGCCCTGTGTTACCGTTTCAGGTAACAGGAACACCTCACTACTGGAATAAGCTAAGTAAGTAATCTAATAAAACCAGTTTGTAACTGCAAACGGCAGGGGCCTGGCCCTGGTGTACTATAGCTAACTGGCTCCCCAGTTTCTGGGTTTCTGCCCCAGCAGGGCATATTACAGTGCCCATCATTTTATGGTCAGTCAGAAGGGCCCCCAAGGTCTCCCAAGGTGGCCCTAAGAGCACTGGTACATAGCTGGGGCCAGTCCCTCCCAGCCCCTCCCAGTGTGAGGACAATCCTGTGCTACTCCAGCACGTTACTGGGGCTGTCTCCCAGTTTCTGGGCCCTCCCAAGGTGCCACCCAGGGAGTAAGTATTTAATACTGTCTACAGTGTATACACAGGCAGGGTGGCTGGAGTGGAGTCAGTGGACTATGTAGTGGAGTTTGACGGGCCTGTGAAGTGTGAGGTGCTAGATGGTTACGTGCTCAGGGTCTACGGCACTGAGTTTATTCAATCCTTCTTTAGAGGCACCCGTACTGTGCTGGAGCTCTGGGCCAAGCCGTTAAAGACCTCAACACTCCTTAACCTTGACTATGTGGACTACAAGCTTACCCCTGACTACATAGAGTTCTACCTGGACAGGTTCCCTGTGAAGCTTGATAGAAAAGCCGCATGCTGGGCTACAGTGAGGATAGACTTTTAGTCCTCAGCCTCCCTCACGTAGTGCTTCCTCCCCTTTTCTTCCTCCACCACGCTCCTAACGTACCTTCTTGTAACAGGCCTAACGGCCCTCACAGGCCTGATAGCCCTTGGGAAGGCAAGGCCAGATACAAAGCCCAGCAGTGTACCAAAGGAGAACACTGACTCAGGCGTTATGTTGCCACTGAGCACTGTGAGGCCGCTCAATATGAACTGAACCACAGCCCAGAGTGCCTCCCCTATGGCCTGTAGGATATTGGTGAAGCCAAGGGCTGAGGTGTTGAGGTAGCCAAAGTAGATGGCCACGCCAATGAATATCAGCAGTAGGATTGCAAGCCCCACGCTACGCTTTGACAGCACACCCAGGGCTACGCCCAGGATTAGACCTCCCGCAAATATCAGCACGTCAAAGAGCGTTATTACCGTACACTCCACCAGTTACATTTATTCCCCTCATTCTTAAAAAGCTTTGAATCTGTGCCAGTGCCGTCATTGGGTCTATCTCCACCTTTAGGTACTTCCTGTTGTACTCTGCCACCTTCTTGGCAATATCATATGGGAAGCCCTTGGCCTGGAGCACCTCACAGTAGGTTAGCGGCCTGGGAAGCCACCAGTGAATTGCCCTTCCAGAAAAGGAGGGGATAAGGATTGAGTCCCTGCTAAGCAGGAAGTCCCTATAGCTTACCCCAGGTAGGAGCCTGTTGTACTCTGGGCTGGTGTTGCGTTCCAAGTCCTCAGGGCTACATGGGAAGGGAGGGTGTAGAAAAAGTGCATGGGGCACTGGGTCAGTGGGCACTGGGATATTAGAGCTTGCCACCTGGAAGATGTAGGCTGTGTGCTCAGTTCTCACAAGGTAGCCACCATTTTTGCCACGGGTAAGTATTAGGTCAAACCCTGGGGCAGGCTCAGTTGCCACGTTAATCCTAAGGGCACTGGTACAGCCCTCAGCCTCCCCAAAGATTCTGGTAAGCAGGGAGTAGGAGGGGTAGTTCACCTCCAGCCCAAGCATCTTGGCCCCTACGTAGTACGCTATGGTATTAGGGCTGTCAGGTGTTAATATGTTTACACAGGCATTAACAACTGGTGCTGGTTCCTCCACAGAGTCACTGGGCACCCTGAGGCTGTCAAACAGCTTCTTTACACTAAAGTCACAAACTAGAGGGTCTCTTATCACGTGCTTCCTGGCGTACCTCCTAAAGGCAGTGTTAATGGCCTCCAGGTAGTCACCAATTTCAAGGGCAGTGGCGTCAATCTCTGCCTGGAGGTAGGCTATTGTAGATGGTGACCTTTTCCACACATGGAAAAGGGACTTAGACAGCCACCTGGCCTTCTTAAGTTCAATGTCTTGAAATATGTACACTAGACAGCCCTACCTGTCTATACCTTCTACCAGGCTAATAATGTTTTCTAGCTTTGCAAGAAACTCTTTATCTGAGTTCCAGCCCCTTATCACTATCTCTTTGTTTTTGAACACACCCCACCTTATCCTTATGATAGGGTACAGGTTAAGGCCAAGCTGTGACATTGCCCCAAGCACCTCCTTTGCCTCACTGCTTACCTTGATACCGTGCTTTTCAGGGGCCTCAGGGGTGTAGAGGTGCTGAGTTATTGGCTCAGTACCCCAGGCAGAGGCAATTGACTTGGTGGCGTAGTAACGTACTGTGAAGGCCACGTTATGCCTGTTTGCCAGCTCCCTGAGGTACCTCTTTGCCATCTCACAGAGGGGACAGTTAGGGTCAGCTTCCTCCACTATCTCTATCATTTTCTCCTTGCCCTCTCAGCCAGCTTTTCTATGTAGTCATAAAAGCGTTCAGATGGCACCTCACTTACTTCCTCAGAGCTGAGGAAGACCCTAAAGCCCTGGCTCTGTACTGGCCTCACATCTTGCCACTGCTTAACCCCTATGCCGTCTACCAGGGGCACCATAAGCCTGGGCACCTTGGTGCCCTTCCTGAAACCCACAAGGTCAAAGCCACTGACTGCGTACTCCCCTGGCACAGGCTCTGGGGCTGGAGGGGTAGGAGGTGGTGCCTTGTGAACAAGGCTGTAAAGATACATGCTGAACCTTGTGAGTGCCTCAGTGACATAATAGATTTCAGTAAACATTAGCTGGTCACCCCACCACTGTGCCCTGTTGAGGGGCTGGCCTTAAGCACTATGTTGTAAATTTCCTCTTCCTTGGCTAAGGCCTGGAGCACGTCAATGAGCCTGAGAATTTCAGCCCTTGCCCTGTGGTAGTGCTTAAGCCTTATGAGCGTCACAAGGTTCTTCTTAACCTCCCCTATGGCGTTTTCATAGGCCACAAGCCTGTCCCTCAGGAAGGCCTCAGCTGGCTTCACCTCAATAAGGTGGACAATAAAGTGGTTCACGTCATTCATTATACCGTAGAGCTCCCTCAGTGCATTATCTGTGCTGGTCTTTTCTATTAGTGAATAGAGGCTCCAGAGCCTTGTTATTATGCTGTCCACGCTAAGACTTTTCTGCTGTACGCTTGCCACCCTCAGCCTCCCCTCCACCACCCTCTTTTTCAGTGCCCGTGGGTGCTGGGGCCTGCGGCAGTTCTCCCATGGTCTTTGCCACGGTCTTTACTTCCTCCACTATGCTTGCCATCTTGTCATTTATCTGGGCTATCAGGGCGTCAAAGTTGTCACTCTCCCTGTTGAGCTGTTTAATTTCATTACGCAGGGTGTCAAGGCTAACCTGCAGGTCTAGCAGTTCCTGAGCGTACTTAGCCACCCTCTGCGTCAGCTCACTGTAGAGCTCCTGGTACTTTGACACCCTGGCGTTAAGCTCATTAACCATGCTCTTGTACTCCAGTACTGCTTGCTCATATTCATAGGCAGTTCTGGCAAGCCTGTCCAGGTCTCCCTGGAGCTGTGCTATCTTGTTCACTGCCTCCAGTGGTGCCAGCTGGTTGCCCATAAGGCCATGTGGGTCAAGTATTAACACAGTGCTCCTGCCCTCTGTGACTTCCTCCAGGTTCTTAATGTCAGCCTCCCTCACTGTCACAGTGCCCACAGCCTTAGTTGCCACGTAGAAGCCAGTGAAGGTGCTGGGTGGGTAAATGAGCACGTAGTTAGTGGGCTGGCCGTTAGCGTACAGGACTACCTCCTGCCTGGTTCCCCTGGCAATGCCTATTACAGTCACCAGGCCGTAGGTTATCACCCAGTACCTGGCACCCTCATAGCCCCTTGTCACCTTGTGTGTTATGTAGGCTCCCTTTAGCCCCTCCCCTACCACGTAGACCAGCTTACCAAGCAGGCTAGAGGTGGCGTAGGTCTCAGCCCTCCCTGGGGTTACCGTTATCACAGCCTTGGGCACTGGGACACTGCTGGCCGTGGGCTTGGCAAGCTCCTTAGCCCTGCTTAGCAGGTCTTCCTTGTCACTCACTCTTACCACCTCCACAAACGGCCTTGACAATCTCAGCAGATGCCTTGGCTATGGCCTCAGTTTGCATTGACAGCACTCTGTCTTCCAGGCTGTCCACTCTCTTTTTCAAATCCTCAATGAGCTGTAGCAGAATCTGATAGCGTTTGTCATTCATATCTGCTATGCTGTTTATCAGCCCTTCCATGGTCTTTAAGGTGGTCTCAATATCAACTACCTGTGCCGCTTCCTCAGTGCTCACTGGCTACCACCTTCCTTAAGCCCATAGGCCACAAGGGCAGAGCCCACAAGGTCACCAGCAAGGTTCCCAGGGAGCGGCTGGGCACCCTCCAGGCGTACCTTCACGCTCTCCCTGTTGTCAAAGTACATGTAGAGGTAGGCAAAGGCAAAGCCTACGGCATTAACTATAATTATGTATAATGTAGGCATTGAGACAAGGCCAGCTAGCCCCATCACTGAGATAGCAAAGAACACCACGCTCAGTGCTCCCAATGCCCTCCAGTCCACAGCTTATACCCAGGCAGTAAAAAGAGGGGCCAGCCTATTTTACGGGAACGCTTTTTCAAGTCATAATTCTAGACTTTATCTGATTTAGCTGGGCCTCAACCTCAGCTATGGCCTCCAGGAAAATCTTGCGGGAGGTGGGGTCTAGCTTGTCCCAGTGGGGTAGAACCCTTGTGAGGTACTGTAACTGCTTTGCGGCAATGTAGGGTGAACCCACGTAGAGGTGCTTTACCCTCCCAGCCTGAGCGTCATAGTAATTAAGGTACATGTACTTTTTGCCATGTATATCATTCACATAAAGCTTAGCGTCAGCCAAACGCTTCACCACTGGTTACCCCTTAGTGCCTCAAACACCTTTTTCTGCAGTCCCTCAGGTGAAGGCACTGAGACAACATAGCTTGGCACGCCATCTAAGAGTACCTGGTAGCTGTAGTACCCTACCCTGGGGTTTATGTCCCTCAGGACTGCCTTAACTGTTGTGACCTTGTTGCCGTCACTGACCACCCACGTACTGCGTGACCTGCCCCTGTGGCTGTACAGTATTTTGAGGTTCATAGGGCCCCTGGCTAGTATAAAGCCTGGACAGAATCTAAAAGTGTTACTGCTATGCAAGGTCAAGCTTTGACCTTCCTCAGGGCTGACTTAAGCGTGGCTATACCCTCAGCCACACAGTCCTGTAGCTCCTTAGGGGACTTAGTTTGTTCCTCACAGGCCTGCAGGAGTGAGTCAAAAATCTCAGATAGCCTGGTGTCACCTATCTTGTACTTGTTGAGCTCTTCCTGAACCTTTTCTATATACTCTTCCACTTCCATGCTACCCCTGTCCATTAAATGCCCGCTTATCTCTTAAACTTTATCCGTGCTCAGCCCATAAACAGCCTTTTAAGAAAATGTGCATGCTTAAGGTGGTCAGCCAGGTTTACCTCAAAGTTCTCATAGCTGAACTTGCCAGCATAAAGCGTAGCCCTATTAGACTCCCTCCTTATGTCTTCCCTAAGCAGTGTCTTAATGATAGCCACGGCCTCCCCTAAGTCCTGGTACCCCAGTGACCTGTCAAAGGGTGCCACTATGTCAGTCCACCCTCCACCATCTCTGTAGACCACTGGCAGGGCCCCAGCTGACATAGCCTCAGCTATAGCAATGCCAAAGTGCTCTGGGAAGGGAGGGTGGAAGTACACCTTTGCCTTCCCTAACAGCTCTGCCAGTTGCTCCCTCTTTGCGTTAAAGACCATGTGGAAGTTATCAGCCTTGTGAGCCTCTGCCTGTGCCCTGATTTTCTCTATAACTGGCCCTGAGTAGCTTGACACAGTGCCTATCAGGTAGAACTCAGCCTCAGGCACCTCTGAGGCAATGCGTGGGATAACCTCCAGGTGTTTCTCAGGGCTGTACCTTGACACTGTCACTACAGTGTTCTCCCTCCTGTCACTGTAGTAGCTGTGGAAAAACCTGTAGTCAATAGGAGGGTAAAGCACCTCTGCGTCACACCTGCTGTAGGCCTTGCAGATGTAGTTAGCAGTCCAGGTGGAGTTAGTCAGCACCATAATGGGTAGCCCAGCCTTCTGTGAGTATTTCCCCACGCTCTTTGCCAGCCTGGCCACTGCCCAATCATAGAGCTTCCACTGCAGTTCCCCAGATTGGTGTACATTGTAGTCAATGAGTGCTGGGAAGTGAATATAAGAAACATGTGCTATAAAGGGCACATTGCTCCTGGTCTCTATGACCAGGTCATAGTCATTTAGCAATTTCTTAGCCTTGCCCATAACAGCCCTAATCTCTAGCAGTCTCCTAAGCCTCACAAGCCTGCCACGGGTGGCCTTCCTAACCCAGCTGGCTCCCTTAATGTAGCTCACCTTAATATCCTTTGGCAGGAAGGGCTCCACCTGCGGGTCAATGTAGGTGGTGTAGAGGTCTACAGAGTGCCCAAGCTCCCGCATAACATTGTACATGTGTACTGCTAGTGTCTCCCCACCACCCCATTCCTCAAAAAGCATATGAATCAGTGCTATCCTCAAAGGTCTCCCTGGTCAATATGTACAGGTAGTAGATTTAGACCTTATTCTTTTTCTTGGCAAGCTCCTTAGCTATAGCTTCCTCCACCTTCTTTAGACAGTCCTCTGGGCACGGGTTTTCCTTCCCCATAGGGGTTCCCAAAAAGAGAAAAGTGAAGTGAAAAATAAAAGGATTGTTACTTTTCAGTCCTCTGACCTGTGTACGTAGTGCTTCCTGTCCCTGTCTTCCTCATTCACTGACCTGACAAACCTCTTTGTCTCATTGTTTGCCCTCCTAACAAACTGGTGTGTGACATTAAAGACTGCGTGGGTGCCAGCATAGAAGGCACCAACTATTATTATCAGTATTATGACACCTATGATACCAAGGAATAGCGGGCTTGTGAAGGCAAGTGAGCCAGTGTAGGTTGCAGTGACCACCTCATTAGCACCAGTTATGTTAGCAAATATGGTGCCAGTGCTCAGTGTGGTGGTGGCGTTCTTGACTGAGCTGAGCTTGTATTCATATGGGAAGCTGACAAAGCTGGAGGGGAAGACTATGGTGGCGTTCTTGTCACCATAGACCGTGGCGTTAGTGTTCAGGCTTATGGTGGCATTGCTGTGGTCAGGCTTAAGCGTGAATGACGTGGTAGCAGGCACTGAGGTAATGTTCATATAGTGGAGCTTAGTGCCGTTAATTATGGCCTTAGTTGTGCCAGCTACCTTCACCAGGCTAAAGAAGTCCTGGTGGGAGCCCTTCACAAAGACCAGGTAGGTGCCGTTTGCTAACGCAAGCTGAGCGTAGCCTGTGCTGTTTGTGGTGCCTGAGGTCACCTGAGTGCCGTTAAGGAAGTAAACATAGATAGGAGCTGAGGCAACAGCTGAGCCAGTGGGGCCTACCACCTGGACAGTAGTTGTGTAAGTGGTAGCCGCATAGGAAGGCCAAGCCATAAGCACCAGCATTGCCAGGGCTAAGACTGCTAACGCTCCTAATGCCCTCTTTGACATAGACATAGCCCCTTACCCTATCAAACTAAAAATATCTAGTCTTAAAAATCTTAGCAAAGGAGCGTTAAGGAGGTGCTAAGGGAATCCCGTAGCCCGTGACGTCATTGGGGTAGCTCAGGTGCTGGGCATTGTTCTCCACCAGGGTCAGTAGCTGTGCCTCAGTGGGCCAGGTGCCGTGGTAGAAGTGGTAGTACTCCAGCCAGTCAGCCAAGACCCCAGCAACAGCTGGGCCTGAAAAGCTGGTGCCTGACAGGGCAGTAACATTGTGGTCATATGGGTCATAGACCTCCCCTGTGAAGGCCACGTAGGGAGGGAAAAACACTGGCACATCTACGGCACAGGAGGTGAACTGTGGCTTTATGCCCCAGAACTGGTAGGTAGGCCCTATGCTACTAAAGTAAGCCACCTGCCCAGTGTAGCAGTCAATGCCTGAGACAGCCACCACCCCAGGTGAAGCCGCAGGATAGGCCACGTCACCTGGGATATTCCCATAGTTGCCAGCTGAGGCAACTACTATGACTCCCTTGCTCTCCACTTGCTCAATTGCGTAGTTCAGGGGATTGTTAGGAGGCATTACGGAACCCCAGCTTAGGCTGAGCACCCTGATATTGTACTTTTCACTGTTGTTGTAGACCCACTGGAGTGCCGTAAGGACATAGGGGAGCGTGGAGGTGCCGTTACCAAAGAAGGCCTTTATCATAATCAGGTTAGCCCCAGGTGCCAGCCCCTGCACCACACCATAGCCAGGCTGTGCCGCTATAATGCTTGACACAGCAGTGCCGTGGCCTGCTGTGTCTAGGAAGGCCCAGTGCCCGTACTGCTGAAACAGCTTAAAGTCAAAGTGGTAGAGGGCACTGAGGTTGTCATTTTGTTGCAGGTTCCAAACAATGGGCTCCCCATTGGTTGAGTTCTTATAGAGCACTGACACAAGCAGGATAAGGTGCTTCCCAGGGGCAAAGCTAGGCATAAGGTAGTCTATCCCAGTGTCTATAACAGCAACAGCCAGGCCAGAGCCGTTCCACATGGGGTTGTAACGCATTACTGTAAGGTACTGGTCAGAGGCGTACCAGGTGGCATAGGGACTGCTTGACACATTGCCCATGCTCCAGGGAGCCAGGTGCACCCACATTGACTGGGGCACAAAGGCACTCTGTGGTTCTGTGCCTGGTGGAAGCTCCACCTCAGCTATTGTGGTGTTGCCAAAGACCCAGGTCTCAATCACCTTGTAGTGCATGGGCTGGCCTGTGGGCACTGCCACAAAGGCTATCCTGTAGCCGCTTGCCTGAGGGGCAACAAAGAGCCTAGCAGTGCCAAGGAAAAAGAGGGCAAAGAGACCAAGCATAACCACTATTGCCACTGACTCAGCCACGCTAGCCTTGGCGTTTGTTGCAGTGCTCTTGACTGACCTGACAAAGCCAGGTGGCTCAGCCCTGTGCACGTAGTGTTTCTGGTCTTCCTCACTGGTCTTCCTCACGTACTTCCTTGACATAGTGCCTTACCACCTCCCTGTCTACATTTATGTAGTGAAGTACTATAGGCTTGTTGCTCAGCACGTCATAGGCCTCCCTGAGGTCTTTAGCAATGGCGTAGATGGAAAAGACTGACTCTAGGAAGATAAGCAACAGCAGGAGGCTGTAGGAGCTGTAGGGCAGAGTCACCAGCACATTATAGATAATTAAAAGGAAGAAAACAAGCACAACAATTTCAAAGACTGCCACAGCAAGGGCAGAGCCCTTGCCTACCCTGGGCTTGCCATAAACGTTTTCATAGATGTCAATAGCAAAGAGTGCTGAGGCAATAATCATTGCTGAGGCAAGGAGGGGTGAGGTGAAAAGCACTGTGACGGCTAAGTACAGGGCAAGCCCAAGGCCCACCATGTTAAAAAATACGTCAGATGGAAGGCTTTTGGCCATAAGTCAGCCCTCAGTCTTCCTCCCTCACGTAGTGCCTGACCTCCCTGCGGGTGCTCCTAAACATTGAGGCAATGGGCTCTGCCACAACAGTCCACACAACTGCGGCCATTATTGTGGAGCCTATGAACCCTGTGAAGTCATAGATGCGGAAGTAATTTATAGTAAGCAGGTAGATGCCTGCGGCCACAAGCACTAATGCGGCCATTACAAGGTCACCAGGGTGGTAGTGCTTGTTTATGTACTCAGCAAAGATTGCCACAAAGGCAAGGTAGAGCACAGTGAAGCCTGCACCAAACAGGGTGAAGTGGAGCATTAGCATTGCCACGCCAAGGAGGGCAAGGGTAACAAGGCCTGCTACTATGCCCTTCCTTCCATTAATACTGTTGCTAATACTGCTTAGAGACAAGGCCCTTCCCTAGGGGAGAAAAACCTGCCGTGTCTTAAAAATTTCAGCTTGTTTCCTCTTTTCTAACCCAGTGGTAGGCATCTTGGGCTAGGCAGAGCTCAGGGGTCTCCACGTGCCTTGTGCCCCTGAGCCTGTAGGTGCTGTGAACGTAAACGGGTGCCTTAGGTGGCTTTTCCTCAGCCTCCCCTTTGCCACCAAACGGGAACTTAAGCTTAGAGCTGAGCCAGTTAAATCCCTCAGGGAAGACCTCAGGGGAGATAACTACAGTGTTATGGAATATGTGGTAGGCCACTGCAAGCACGCCCCAGCCGTTAAGCCATAGCCAGGACAGCCAGGCACCTGCTATACTGTAGTCCACTATGTCAATTGTAAACATTTTGAGCTTGGTGCCAGTGTCAGCATTGACAGGGAGCATTTTGAGCCTCCACACTGGGTGCATTAGAACCCATATGGCAGTGCCCAAGCCTACCCCTATGACGCCAAAGCCCAGCAGGTAGGGGAGGCCCCTAAAGACCATTTCCTCAAAGAGCGGGTAGTAGAGGCCTGTGACAACAATTTGTTCCAGGCCTGTCTCAAATGACCTTGGGAAGGGCACAAGGCTCTTAACGTAGCTCACATAGTGCCGTTTTCTGCGGCCTCCTATGGACTCTACTGCAAGCTCTATGCCAGCAAAACGGTACATAAAGGAGGCAAAGATATCAGGGCCAAAGTCCAGCAGTGCCTCCAGTGGGAGGAAAAGCAGGAAGTACTTGCCCAGCAGTGTGGGGTTAGTGTAGACCAGCACCATAGTAATCACCAGCTTGCCCCTTGCTCAGGGCCTGCTGAGGGCCCCAGCAGTAGGTAGAGCATAGTGAAGCCGCTTATCACTGCAACAAAGATAAACAGGCTGTTACGGAAGGCCACGGCAAGGATAAAGGATAGGGCAAAGAGCATAATGCTGGAGTAGTAGCTGTACTTTGCGTTAGGCTCCCCATGTTTCCTAATGTAGAGGTTCTGATAGACACTGTCCCATAACATTATTAACAGCACTGCCCAAGACATACCATAGAAGACCCCATAGTACTTTATCAAAACCCATTGAGGGATTACCCAGTGGAAGGTAACAATCAGGTACATAATGTATTCCATGTTAATGCCAAGCAGTTGCCCAGCAAGGACTAGGAACACAAAGACTGTGATAAGAAGGGAGATATTGCTGGCAAGCGTGCTAATGGTCTCCAGCCGCTCTAGCAGTTTCTCCTTGTCTTCTGACATTTAGCTCCCATAAAGGTCTAGGGTGTGAAAAGAAAAAAGGCTAACCAAAGTTCAAGATATGACCTTTATCTCCTTGCCAAGGTGCCGCTTAAGCCACCTCTGGTACTTTGGGCAGTGCTCCAGGTGCTGGGTGTACAGGTCTACTGGCACTGGAGCACGGCACCACCTGCAGTGGGTTACCTTAACCTCACTTTTCTGGTACCTCACGCCTGCCACCCCTTTAAGGGCACAGCTGGGAGCTGGCCCATTGTGCTGGGGTACCCTATGCTGACCCAGAACTCCACCTCCCTGTGCCTAAAGTCAAGCGTCATTATGCCGTGGGCAGTCCTTGAGTTCAGTGGCACAATAAAGGCACTCCACATTCTGCTGTACCTTGTTACACTGCCCAATAGCCTCCCCTTGTCCCTTATCACCCTCTCCACGTCAGTGAAGGCACCCGCTATGGCCCTTGCCTCAGCCTCTGTGTAGGGGCCAAAGTACTTGTAAGAGGCGTTATCAACCAGCTCACGCCTGTACTCCCCATTGTTGATAAGCACGGCTACGTCATTAATGTACCCAATCAGCCTGCCCACGCTCTGGGTCAGGTACACTACCATGGGCCTTCCCGTCTAAGCTGTGTACAGGGGCCCTTATTAGCATTTAGTCACGCAAACACCATAGCCCTCAGTGTGCCCTTTGTTCTGAACTCAAAGTAGGCCACAGCCATTTTCAGGGTGTAGTAGTCCATAGGCTTCCTTTTTGACAACAGCCTTATGAATTTAAGGAGGGGCTTCCTTGACCTTAGGGCCTCAGTGAAGGCATCTTCTAAGTAGTCACCATAGATGCTAGCTAGGTACTCCTTAACCTCCCACACTGCTACGGGCTCCACTTTGCCCTATATATAAGTGTCCATTGGAAGTTAAATATTTTGTTTTAGGTAGTAAGTTCCCCATAAAGTGCCATAATTGCGTCTAGTAACTTTTCCACGGCATCTTGGTCATTGAGCACTACGGCATCTTTTAGGCTCTGGAGCACTGTAATCAGCTTGTCAATGGCCTCCAGCTTCTTGGCGTTCCTTTTCTTAGAGTTCTCTAGCCACTTAGCGGCAAAGTCCCTGCTCCAGAAAAGCCCGCATAGGCAGTGCCCCATCTTAGCAATGTCAGCCTTAGCGTAGATGCACGGGCAAACCGTGGCCTCACTGCGTTCAGGCCTGCAGGGGCAGTAGGGCTTGCCGTACTTGTCATAGTTCTCTAAAAGTTCCATTAACAGCTTGTTTCTCATTTGAGTGTCAAGGACTACAACATAGCCGTTAGCCTTGGCGTAGTTCTGAATTCTATCAATGAGCTGAGGGGTGTAGGGGTGTGTGGTAATGTAGGCCTTTAGGAATTTCTCATTAATAAATTTCTCCCAGCCTGAGGGGTCTACAGGTATCCCCTCCCAGTACACACAGCCCTTGCCCTCAGCCACCCTGAGGCAGAAGGCTGGCGTGGCATTGACCTTTTGCCCCACTTCCATGTGGGACAGGTTAAAGACCGTCACAGTGAGCCTGTGGTCTAGCAGTTCCTCAGTGGCCTTTGCCAGTGCTAATGCCAGAGGGCACACTGTACAGTTGTCATCTACGTAGATTTCCATGTTATAGTTGCGTGGTGGTAGCTTAAGGGCCTTGGCGTCAATCTCCACCTTAATGTTAGGGTCTATCAGCTTTTCATAGGCACTGGGCTCAGGCAGTAGAATCAATGCCTAACACCTCCAGTTCCCTGCTGTGCTGGCTGTACTGGAATCTGGAGCACTATGGGCTGTGATACGCCTGCAGTGCCAGCAGTTTGTGCTGACAGCAGTAGGTTAATGTAGGTGTTTATGAATGTGTCACTCAGCACTGTGGTAATCAGGCTCTCAGGCTTGTCAAAGTCTACATTGTTGAGGGTAGTGAAGACCCTTAGGAAGTCCTCCCTGTTAAGGGGCACCTTACTTGCCAGGTACATTAGGTAGGTTTGCAGTATTCCCCTGACCTCCCTTGTTGTTGCTACAATGCTGTTGAGCTCCTTGTAATAATCAACAACTACCAAGATATTCTCCCTGTCAGTGTGAGCGTACTCTGTCATAAGCTTCACAAGCCGTAGCTGGAGGTTCTTGGCTACTACGCAGGCGTGAAGGGCGTCAGCTATCACCTTTGACAGCTCTGGAGGCTCTGGGGTAGTAGGCTGTTGTGCCTGGCCTGCTGACATATTCTCCCCTAAAAGGCAGATTACAGCCCCAAGCTATTAACCTGAGCTCTGGTCAAACCTTGGGCCCACGGCATAGGTGTGCCCTCAGGTGCTTTACTTGGTCAAGGTAACCATAGGACAAAACCCATCAGCAAAAATGTTTTTCCCTATAGGCGTTTCAGGGGCTTTACCAAACAAAAATATCCTTAACGTTATTTTAACTTGGCCAAGTTAAATCCTTTAGAGCCCCTGGAGCTCCTTGATTTTCTTAAGGGACTCACGCAGTTGCTTTATCTGCCTCTCAATGTCTTCTGCCGTGAGATTAGAGCCAGTGAGCTGTGACGCCACCCTCTGGTAGGTCTCCTTTTTATTGGGCTGTGCCTGGGCACTGTTTGCCTCAGGCTCAGCCTTAAGCCACTGCGTCAGCTCCTTATCCCTCTTTGGCTTCCCCTGCCCAGCCACTTCACTCACGTAGTTTGTAGAGGGCTCCCCAGGGTTTATCTGTCTAACTATTGGACTGACCTGTACGCCAGCTGGCTGTGCTATGGGCTGTCTCTTAGGCACCAGGATTGTGAGCTCAAAGAAGTATTTCTTATGCTTACTGAAACCACCAAAAACGTGCTGGACAAAGTACATTACAAGTTCTTGCCTTACCCTGGTCTCCCCACTCTTAACGTGATACCTCTGGGCGTACTGCTTTACGCTCCTAAGGATAAGCACCTTTGGCTTATTCTTCCTGCCTGGCACGTGGGCTGTTACCACGGCCACCCAGGGGATACCCCTGTTTGCCAGCTCCTGGGTAAAGTTCAGTGCCCTTAGAACTGCTGGGACATAGTCCTTAGTAGGCCTGACGTACTGCCTCAGCTCCAGGAGCTTGACCCCTCCATATTCTACTGCTATTCCTGCCAGGCCTGTGGTGCCTGCAAAGCTCACATAGTAGATTGGCTCAGTCTCAACTGCCGTTAATTCCTGGAAGGCACTCCTAACGTACCTACGCCTTCCCTCAGTAGGTTCCACTGCCCTTACCTGTGCCAGCTCAGCATAGTCCTCCCTGACAAATGCCTCAGCTTCACCTTCCTCAGCTATTTTGACGTACCTCAGCCCTTGTTGCTCATTATTTTGGTTATTTCCCGTAGACTTTACAAAACTATTGCCGTTACCTGTGCTGGACTCCACTGAACTACCCCAGAATAGTTGCTAGAGTTTAGCCTAATTTAGCTTACTTTAGTTAGCCTTGCTAGCTAAAAATAGCAAAAATCAGCTAAAACTAGCTAAACTGCCCTGGCAGGCATAATTAAGTGTAATTAACATGGTTAATTATGGGTAATTGTCTACAGCTTATATAACCCCTCCCCTACCTACTCTAGGTAGGGGTGTCTTGTATTATGCCCCTGAGGAATAGCCAGCACCCAGTTGCTGGCCCTAGGCTGGAGCGTGAGACACTAAAGGTGCCTATCTCAGAGTGGGTCTTAGCCAAGTACTGCATGGACTACGGCATTACAAGGCTCACGGCAAAAGACATTAAGTTTATCCTTGGCACAAAGTACCCATTTGCAACATATTACACCATTAGAATGTTCATAAGAGACGGTCTTCTAACACCCGTAAGGAAACACTCAGGCCTTTATGACGTCAATAAGGAGGCTATGCTTAAGGTGCTACAGCAGATTCCTGAGGCCGTGGGCAAAAGGGTAATGAACAAGAGCCCTGTGTCACAGTGGGAGGAAGCCAGGGAGATTGCTGAGGCTTGGGTTAAGCTCAGGGACTGGGCATTACAACACAGTTCCGAAGGGACTAGCCCCCCCTCTGCTGTGGCCAAAACAGGAGCGGGAGCGGGAGGGGTGGAGGCATCTGCACTGCTTACCCTCCCTCCAGGTGCTAGGAAGTACTTCCCAGTTGAGCGTATCCCTACGCCTAGCGGCCAGTACGCCTGGGTGGCTGTGCTTGGCAACCGTTATGTTATCCTGGAGGGCATAGCAAAGCAGGGCTGGGGCAGGGCCTACTGCGTTAATTATGACTCCTTTAGGCCAGGTGCTAAGCTGTGTAGCCAGAGAATTGACACCCTGGTTAAGTACACCTCCAGTGTGATAGGGGCAGGGGAGAACTGGACTGAGCCTGAGGGAGGTAGTGGCAGTGGCTCAGCAGAAGGCCAGGTGGAGGCTGACCCTGACGGCATAGGGGAGGAAGAAACGGGAGGGCTGTCTAACGCAGGGAGTGGTGGAGGCAGTGCTAGCCCTGGCGTTAGCCCTGCTGGCCCTAGCGGCACTGGTGGTGCTGGTGGAGGCCCTGCTACTGGTGCCAGTGCTGGTGGTGGCCTTCCTCCAGCTGGCACCTACATAGTGAGGGCCTACGTGAGGCAAGACGGCACTGTGGTGCTGGAAGGGGAGCTACCAGGTGTGAGGGGTGCTACCTATGCCCCTGTTATGAGCACTGACCCAATACCGAAAATAAGGAGGGTAGACCCAGTGCCCTTGCCACCTGACGCCAGGGGCATCTCCCTGGTGTTTGATAACGTGAGGGTGGTGGCCTCTGACGGCACTGTACGCCAGCTCCACGGGCTCCAGCCTTTGAGCACTGTGTTAGCCGCAGGTGACGGTCTAGCCTACACTGAGCCTGGCTTCCAGGTAGTTGATAGCATAATGTATGAGCTGAGCAAGGTAATGGACATTCACATTTACCACAGCCCTGGCAAAGACCCCAGGGGCACTGTACGCATAGAGGCAAGGCCCAGGGCAAAGGCACTGAAAAAGCTGGGGCTGGCTAGGGTGCTGAACCTCTTTGTGACCTTCCTGCACAGGCTGGCAGGGGCCTTCCAGGCAATAGTGACAGCAATGACAAGGCTTAAATAAGTGGGTAGGCTTGCATAGTGCTGGGTATAGGGGCAGAGCCTTAGAGGCCCTGGGTGCCCCGTACCCGTAGCAGGGCCCACCTCAGGGGCAGAGTGCCATGCCGTAGGGGCCAGAACTGGGCTGGCTGGTGGGGCCCTGCTACGCTTCCACCACCACCCCTGCACCCCTCCCCTCCCTGCCCGTCAAGGGCACTGGAGCAACTTCTACCCCTCCCTCCTTGGGGTGCAGAAGGGCACTGTGACGCTTGGGGTAGCCTCACGCCCAGGGGCCTTTTGCAGTGCCTATGGTGTCTACCCCACAGATAGGTTTTTAACCCCTGAAGGGCACTGGTATAACTGCCCCAGAGGTGGGGCACTGTGACAGGGGAGGTAGGGGTAGGTAAGTTAGGGGAGGTCTACCTGAACTTTGTGGGCAAGCGTACCTACGGCCCTGCCCTCTTTTTGCAGGAGTCCATGACGTACCTGGAGTTTAACAGGGCCGTGGGCAACAGGCCTGTGCCGCTGGGCTCCTACATACTCTTTGCCCAGTGGACTAAGCAGGCCACCTACGTCTTTGCCCTTGGCAAGGTGACTGGCTACAGCTTCCTTGCCACTGACCAGGAGCTAAAGCAGGCCTTTGCCGCATTGGCTGAGCTGGAAAAGCAGTTACAGCAGAGCCAAGACCCTAACGTGAAGCAAGACCTGGAGAAAATGTCCAGGCTACTTGCCAAGCTCTATGACTCACTGCTGAACGCTCAAACTGGCCAGAGCGGCTCCCTAATAGAGCGTGGCTGTGGCTCCTACATTGAGATAATCATAGACTATGACCCCAATGACTTCTATGAGCTTATGACGCTCTACATGAAGTACTTTGGTAAGCTCCCGTTCAAGTACTTTGTGAGGGGCCCCATAGTTGCCTACACCCTTGAGCGGGACAACATGCTGTACTGGAAGGGCAGGCCCTTTGCCAGGGGCCTGACAAAGGTGAAGCTGAGCTCCCAGGACTGGAAGCACATAATGGCTAACTGGAAGTTCACTGACCTTGACGTGGAGGACAAGGTAGCCTGGCTCACTGACTACAAACAGCTTAAGTCAAGGCACGCCAATGAGCGTCAGCTAATGCTGGAGATACTGAGGGACAAGGCAAAGGAAAAGGGTGGTCTAGATGTGCTCAGCCAGTGACTCACTGGGCAAGTACTTTAAAGACCCCAGGGTTATCCGTTTTTGTGAGTACTGCAGGAAGAACTTTGAAGACCCAGCAGATTGCTACGCCACCTACAACAAGATTGAGTTTTTCTACCACAGCCTTGGCCTTGTGAGGCGTACGGGTGACACTGACCTCAGGAAGCTGAGGGCCATGGGGCTTGTCTACTCAAAGAGGTTTAAGTTCTCAGGCAAGTACTTTACAATTGAGGGCAACAGGTCAGTGGTGTTCTTCTACCCCACTGACAAGATGGTGGAAATTTGCAGGAAGTACGCAGAGGGGAGGGCCAAGGGCACTGAGGAACTGGAGACAGAGGCGTACAGGGCCCTCTACGGCACTGCAAGGAGGGGTGAAGGCCAGTGAGTGACCTGCTAGAGTGCCAGAGGGACTGCATGGAAGCCCACCCGCACTGCTACATGTGGTACAAGTACTGTGACGCCAAGAACAAGGGCAACACAAAGGATAGAAGGGCCTGCTATGACGCCTGCTGGGTTTGGTGCATGGAACTGTGCCAGAGGGAGGGCACAGAGTGGGAGTACAGGCTGGCTGACTACCTGGAAGACGGCTGAAGGGCACTGGGAAGGCAGTTTCTTTTTTGCTAGTGCCCTTAGACTTCCTGGCACTGCCTGTGGCACTCCAGTAGACACAGGTCTTCACAGAAACGCCTGGTTACAGGGTTTTGGTGTTCCTGTGCACAAACCCTTTGGCACTCCTTTTCACACTGGTCAAGGCACTGCTGGGCATATCCCTCAGAGCTGGGGAGCTCACCCAAGGCTTACCCCTGGCGTCAGCAACACAGTTGAGATTAATAAGTCTACTACATTTTAGATATCAAATAGCAAAGGTTTATTAGACAAGAAGGAGAAAGAGAAAATAGCGAGTGTGAGACCATGGCAAACGTACTGGGTTCGGGCGTAGATGCCCTGAGGTCTTGGACAGCACAGTGCAATGCCGCAGGTGGAGTGCCCATAATAAGGACTAAGTACGGTGGCAAGCCACTGCCTAACAGCTCAGTGATAGTTGCCTGCTGGGGCCACGGCAATGAGGTAAGAGGTGGGGAGATAACCAATATACCTGCTGACGTGCTCCAGAGGCTGTCAATGACCAAGGACAAGTACAAGATGCTCAGCTCCCTGTAAAGGCAAGGCCTAGCCCCAAGGTCTAAAGGGTTTTATCTTTTTCTTAACCTTTTTCTTCCTGGTGTGGGTAATGCACAAGCTCTACGCAGTGCTGGTTATAGCCATGGTGCTACTTACCTTTATGCCCGTAGAGCTCCTTGCTGTCCCTCAGGCTAAGGCATCTACAGCCTCAGGCTACGCCCCAGCAAAGCTCAATATGCCACCCATAGCCCTCCAGCCTATCCTGAGGCTCCCAAGCTCATTGGCATATGCCTCATTTATCAGCCCCACCACGTTCATTGCCTCTAACTACTATGTGGCAGGGGCAAGCGGCCCCATAGCCTCAGGCGTGGCCTGGGGTGGTAACGCAGTAGTTGCCACTGTAGGGGAGGGAGTCACCCTTAACCTCACGCAGGCCTTTGACAACACAGGCTCCTTTTACCAAACAAGCCTTGACAGGGGCAACATCTACTACGCTATCCTTATCCCTAACAGCACTGCACCAGCCCTGGCCAAGTTCAACCCACCACCAGCCACTGGCACATTTTGGGACATAGACCCGCTAGCGGCAGATAGCGTGACCACAGGGCCTTCCTACTGGGAGGTGGAGGGGCCAGCCCTGCCAGCAGGCTACATAACTCCAGAGATTGACTCAGAGGGCCAGTCCTTCTTTGTTGCTCCAGTGGTCTTTGCCCAGGCCTCCAGCTACTGGCTAATGGCACTGGAAGACCCAGTAGCCTTCTACTACCCCTACATTAATGTGACAGAGCCCATAGCCGTGCCAGCTAACACCACAGGTGGCTACGGCTTTGGCTCAACTGACACCCCACAGCTCAACTCACTTACCACGCCAGTGGTCTCTGAGAACTACTACACCCTCACTAACCCGCAGAAGGGGCTGGCACAGTTCCCGTTTATCTATGTAATGGCCCCTGGCCTTAAGATTTACAAGACCAGTGCTGGTAGCCTGGAGTGGGTAGGCATCTACTCAGGTGTTGCCTGGTACCCTGTGGAAGTGGCAACACCCCAGGTAACCCAGTACTTTATGGCCACTGGCCTCAATGTGTCAGTGAGCCCTGGCATAGGCACTGTTACACTGCCCTACATGTTTAACGCCAAGTATACCCCAGGGAGCATAGGCACTGGGCCAATGAGGCCCACGCTTGTAATTGCCCCACTTGGCTTCACTGGCAGTGGCCAGGCCTTCCCCTACTGGCAGGTCACTTACTTTAGCCCAAGCGACATAAACAACACGGCAGAGTTATACCCGCTTGCAGTAGTCCCTGAGGGCTATGACACCTACCTGGTGCTGGCAGGTGGCGTGGGTGTAACCCACCTCTACATATTACAGGTTAGGGTAGTCCCAGGGGCACT
>Ga0208429_100016_pt1 | contig 28637 bp, 41 predicted proteins | sample BED_virus_MetaG_FD_187134 | JGI IMG/M metagenome (GOLD analysis project Ga0208429, IMG submission 187134) | Hot spring microbial mat communities from Yellowstone National Park, Wyoming, USA - BED_virus_MetaG (SPAdes) (version 2) | ecosystem: Environmental > Aquatic > Thermal springs > Hot...
TTTCACTCACCACTATCGAAAAACTCCGCCAGAATTATCGCCAACTTAGCCATGGCTCTAGAGTCTTCACGAAGTTCCTTGAAGGGGTTGTTCCCCGAGAAGTAATACGATTTTTCAGCTTCCCTAATTAACATCTCAGCTTCATACTTTGAGTTAGAAGTTATTGTCCGCATAGCAAAAGCGTGTTCACTAGCCCCGTCATCAAAAGTTGCTATGACTATTTTGGCATGACCCGCTTTCGCTAAGTACACAAAAATATCGCCTTCATCCGTGCATGGGTAGAAAAAAATGGGGTCGATCCGGGACACGCTTTGGGGTTGAGACCCCGAAGTCCCGCCGTTGTCGTTTATACCTATATTTTTCTCCATTTCTTTTCACCTCTTAGGTAGGTACGCTTAGCCTTACCCGTAAGGGTAAGTTACCGTCCCCGCCACGTGGAGGCGGTACCTATGGGGACATAAAAAGGTAGAAACACGTTGTGCTTATGTTCTCACCTCCACCACTCTCCCTCTACTATATAGTCAACCACTTGTTGTAACCGTTCCATAGCCGCCTTGTCGTCTAGCAACGTTTTAAAGGGGTTAGGTTCGTAAGCAGTAGTAGTCTCGTACTTGTCACAAGCGTAATCTACCAATTGCTTCGCGTTCTTAAAATCTATGCACACATATATTTTTTCGTCGTGTGGCCCGTCCTGCGTAAAAGCTACAATAAAGTAGCAGTTAAAGTCTGTGTCAAAAGCGTATACGTCAATAAGGCCCTTTATGTCGCCATTGACTCTATAGCTAAAAATTGGTTCGAGCTTCTTGACTTTCTTAAGCTTCGCCATTTTCAGTCACCTCGCTTAAACTCAAACCAACCTTTTCGACTGTGGGGTCGAGTGTCCAGACAAACATGTTTTTACCCATTTTCTCCCTATAACGCACTCGCACATAGACTACTTTACCAAACAATACAAAACCGTAAACACTTGTTTGGCCGTTGTCTCCAAACTTTGTGTAGTACACACTTGTCTTGCGTACGTTACTTGTTGTGTTACTTTTTGTGTGTGTTTGTGCACACATACTTTTTTCACCAAACATTATAACACGTAACAACATATAAACGTTACGTTAGCTTATACATTAATGTACAATAAAAAAAAAAAAAAAAAAAAAAAAAAAAAAAAAAAAAAAAAAAAAAAAAAAAAAAAAAAAAAAAAAAAAAAAAAAAAAAAAAAAAAAAAAAAAAAAAAGGAGGGGGGACTACCCCTGGGTACCCTGGTCTGTAAGTAACATAACGCTTATGTTATTCTCCTCTGGCTTCCGATGTACCTATCATGCACCCAAACCTTGAAAGTACAAAGTTCGCGACGTTAAGGGTGCGTACAAGTTTCAGGGCTTCGTTTAAGTCTCCTTCGTCGACACTCTTAGTTAGACGTGTCTGTACGTCTCCGTGGAACCTTATTACGCCTGCACACACAGGCTCCTTCTGCCTTTTACTTAAGGCTGAACCTAGAAACGTTATTAGGTCCTCGTATGCAATGGCTTCGTCAGACTTACGTGCCATGAATAACACTACTGTGAACGTCTATAAAAACACTACTTTGCACAACGACACTGTAACAACGAGGAAGCATTGTCAACGAACTCTAACTCGCGTAACATGTTTGTAATGTCTTGCATAGTGTTTACGTTCACAGAGCACGTATCAATGTATTCGTTTATTTTCCTCTGTATGCGGCTACGAGTTTCCGCAAGGTCACGACAAAAAGGCTCCCTTTCCTGTTCACTCAACGTCGAACGTATAAGGTCGAAAAACTTGTAGTAAGCCTGAATATCCTCGAAACTCTGTGACGGGAAACTCTGAGACATGGATAACACTAAACCGACGTCACATTTAAAGGTTTACACGTACTACTATGGTTGTCTACGCATCCTACCTAGCTCTGATAGTGGGACGTATGGACCCGCACATTCTAGTACTGGGCTGTTACGGTCAATAAAGTTTAAGATACGTAACAGATCTAGGGCTTCCGACATATTCATAAGCAAATTACCTCGTTGATCTATATAATTGAGTATCTCTGTACGCACATGTTCACGAGCCTTTTTAAGCCCAGAACACACAGACTGCTTTTCCTCTGCAGACAACTCTGAACGCCAAATCCAAAACAACCTGTCTAAAACCCTAGTGTCATCAGGTGCCTGTGACATGAATAACATTATCACGGAGACTTATTTAAAGGTTTACACGTATCCTACTCCGTTTTACCCTAGTACTAGTTCTATGAGTCTGCGAGGACGAGGAGGTTGAGGGAACAATATTCTGTAGACACTGTGAAGGAAAAGCAGGGTCAGGGATAGTTGGAGGAACAGGCTGGGTAGGTATAGAGGTGGTTGAAGGGGTTACGACAGGTACTCCCTGTGAATACAGCTTGTAAAGATAGTCGACACGCTCATTATACCTCCTATACACATCATAGACCTGTTCTACGTACCTAACACCCACCATAACAAACACTCACCCATCAGGACGTCTAGGGTTAGACGTGTTCGATGACGCTTTTTTGACGAACTCCAAAAGACCCTTCTTTTCCTCGTCTGGCACTGTACCGGCAAAGGCAAACATTGCTACCAGTACTAACAAATCCTTATCAACGACATAGTTAGGGTCGTTTAACTGACTGTTCAAATTTGAAAGGAGCCTTTGAAACATCTCCTTAATCACAGGCATCCCGTTAACATACTGATTAACCATTTCTCCGGCCTCAGGAGAATAAGGTGCGTCAAGTAGGTAACGTACCCTTTTCAACGTACTTTCAAGACGTTCATAAGTGCTCTGTGAAACACTGAGCTTACCCGATTCAACATCGTGAACCACACGTTCCAAGAACTTCAAAACACACACACGCCAGACAGGGCTAAAGAACTGAATAGTTGTCTCGTTAAGGTACTCAAGACCATCTAGTATTACGTCGAGCTTAAACGTGGCCGTGTCCTTGTCCAACGACACAAGCTTATCTATGGCGTCGGACACGGTATAAATAAACATAAGCACAGTTATAAAGGTTAGTGTAAACACTAGGCAAAGACTCGTAACGTGCCATCCACCCGTGTTAAAACACGGATTTTTTGGAAGTCCAAAAAACACTGAATTTTAGGCGTGGATTAACACCAAAAACGACTAGATTGCACCAAAACACTACATTGTGCAAACACCCTATTTTTCTAGGCACTTTTAACCCATTTACCCCTAGTGGTTTTTCGGATAAAAATACCCGCTCTAAAAGGGTTCTAAAAACACTAAGGGTTCCAAAGTCGTCTAGGGACCGTTATGTCCGTGTTTGTTCGTTGTCGTTGTCGTTGTTACCCGAATTATTGGCCCTGTTAGGCGACGGTGGGTAGTCCAACACTTCCCTTATCTCCCTAGTATAGTTCTCCGACAAAACACCGTTGTACAGTGCGTCTATCGCCTGTCTGGTAGTGTACTTCTCTAAAAGTTTGTTAGCCGTGGTTACCCCAACATGTGGCAGTCCACATAGGAAGTACACTGCCTTTTCACGTGTACTACCACCCTTACGTCCAGTCCTAATAGTTACCTGTGGCTTGTAACCCGTGGTACGTTTATACGCCGAATGTAGAAACATGTGTGCGTACGTCGTGTTTGGAAGCAGTAGAACACTTATACCAAAACCTAGCATTAGTCCTGTCAGTGCACTTAGGAATGCGTAGGGGTTACCCTTCCTTATCCGTGTGTGTTCGTATAGTGAGCCGTGTACGAGTACCATGTATCGTACGGGTACGTCTGATTCAACGTTTAACGCCGACTTAACTTGTTCGTAGATACGTCCAGTGTAAAGTGAGTTGGCGAAGTCGTTTATCTCCTTGCGTTCGACGGCTAAAGCCCTACCGTCCAAAGGAAAAAGGTAGTCGAAAGGCATAGCCTCAAACGTTGTCTCAACCTTAAACCTACTCGTAAAGGAATTGTAGAAGGGTGTTGTACGTTCACGTGTGTCGACTACCATCATTTAGGTTCACCAGTGACAGTACCTCCGACTTAACCCTAGGGTCCATCATCTTACCCCTTATTGCAGAGGTTACCACTTGTCCAGACGTTTTAACGCCACGCATAACCTGACACATGTGTACTCCTGTGCTTATAACCATTACCCCACTGTCCTCGTCGTTACCCAAAGCCCTGTAGACGTCGTCAGCTATCCTGTGTGTCATAACTTCCTGTGTGTTAAGTCCCCTACTGTTCTTCCGTACGACACGTGCAAGCTTACTTACCCCAAATATCCTACCTTTTGTTAGGTAGGCTACGGTAACAGTACCGTAGAAGGGTAGTAGGTGGTGTTCACACAACGTGAAATAGGGTATGTCACGTTCAACTGTGATGTCGTTATAACCTTCAACGTCGAATAACACCAACCTGTCGTCGTCTGGGTCCCTAGCTGTGAGTTCACGTAACATGTCGGCAACACGTCTAGGAGTGTCCTTCAGGGAAGGGTTACTGTCAGGGTCGTAGCCTAACTCTAGTAGGATTGCACGTACATGTTCCTCTAACACGTTTAGACACCCCTAACGTTGCCGAATACCCTTATGTGTAACCTGTCAGTGTACCTATAACCCTTCTCTGTGCATAGGGGTATAAGCCACTTAGCACGTTCCGTCAACGTCTGTCCGTCGGTACCCTCAGGCATAAGTAGCACGTTACCCTTAGGCACCCTGTACTTTTCAACGTAGGTGTCAACGTCCAACACGTCGTTAGGGTCCCTAACAACGAACTTAAAGTAAACGTTGTGTCCTGAACGTGCAAGTACAACCCATCTCCTAATGACCTCCACACGTTCACGGTACTCCTCAGTGTTCCCACTATTAGAAAGCTTAGGGCTTAGGTCCCAGTAGTTAACCAGGAAGGGTAGTTCCTCTGGAAACATAGTTGCGTTAGACTCAACTTCTACTGTCGACCCACGTATATTCCTGACTAACTGTGTTAGTTCCGTTGCCTGTAACAGTGGTTCACCACCTGTAACGACTAGGTGTCTAACGTTGTCGCCTAACCCTTGTGCTTCTAAGGCGTCTAGTACTTCCTCTACGCTTAACTCAACAACGTCGTTACCCTTGGTCATCCACGTGTAAGTGGTGTCACACATCCAACCGCCGTTAGGTTTCCAGCCTTTGGCTGTACGTGTGTACCCACAGCTAAGGTTACACCCCCATAGCCTTAGGAACACACTCGGCCTACCCATGTTTACACCCTCACCCTGAATACTAGTGTATATTTCCGACACGTTCATGTGCGTACCACCTTCACAGAAGCCTCAAAGGCCCTAAGGATGTCTCGTAGGCTTAACTCTCTGCGTACTAGTCCTCCGACTGCGACAGGGTGTCCACCGCCACTTATCAGTCCGGAGGAAACCTCTGTAACAGCAGTCATCAGTGCATTCATGTCCAAGGTACCTTCTGGTGCCCTACCACTTAACGATGCATAATCGTTACTTGGAACACCGTAGTTAATAGCTATACACGGCGTATTCCTACTCTTAACCCCGGCAACATAAGGAGCAACGTCCCAAGGGTGGTTAGTAACAGCCACAGTTAGACCCTCCACTTCAAACGTCCGACACACGTTCAGTGATAGTGCGTCGTTACGGTGTTCGTTCCATGCCTGCACCCAGCCTTTAACCAAAGCTGTATACGGTTTCTGTGCTATTATGTATGTTGGTATATCCATCAACGTTAGGGATAAGTCGTACAGGGCGTCGTAAGTGTTGTTTTCGTCAAGCATTTTACTTGCCAGGTAGGCACCCTGGTCGTATGCTACTCTACGGCACGTGTTTATAGCCATGCCTAACCCTGACGCCAACGTGTAACGTTGCTCAGACTTACCGTCCCACCTAACCGTCTTCCACTGGAACTCCGACACACCTTCCTCAGCTAACCCACTCAGAATAGATTCCCCTCCCTCTGTTTCGTCGGCAACGTCTGCGTATAGCCCAACGGTAACAAGTGCCTTAAGGAACGGGTCACTGTCCTTACCCGTAATCTCCCTGACGTACCTATAAGTTAATCCTGCACCACAGTTCTTTTCGTCGTTAATGATGTTAAACTTAGGACTCTGGTACTCCTCATATTTTTCGTAAGGAGGGTGATGGTCCAAAAGGTAGACGTCAGTACCTTTCTCCGACACCTTTTTCAGGTTGTCCAGGGTTTCCTTAGTTGTTCCTAGGTCGGTGACAAAAACAGTGGAGTACTTAGACATCCATTCAACGTCGAACGTCTGCACTCCGAACGCCCACCATTTCTGGAACCTGACGTCAACAGGAACACCTAACCCGTACTCAAGGATTTTGGCACTAGTAACACCGTCAGCGTCATAGTGGCTTAGTACGGCAACCCTCTGCCTAACACTCACGTCTATTACCTCTGAACTCTAAGTACTCCGTCCACAACCTTTATGCCAAGGCTGTCCATAAGTGCGTTAAGGGTAGCCTCGTCTACACCCATAGCATCAGCCTGTGTTTTAACAGTGTTATAGTCACGTTTAAGCATAGCCCACACTTTAAGCTTAGTAACAATCTCGTCACTGACACCAATACCCTTACCCGTCTGTGTCTGTGTTGGAGTAGGCTGTGTCAGGGTTGTTTGTACGGGCTTAGACCCCTCCTTAGGCTGTTCAACCTTAGGCTCCTCCTTCTGTTTCTGTTCAGCCTTAGGCTCAACCTTAGGCTCCGACTTAGGCTCGGTTTTAGACTGTCCGTCCTTATGGACCAGTCCGACGTGTGTCTTAAGGGCTATCTCCGACTTAAACTCCTTACCGCACGTCTGACACTTATACCCTTGAACAGTAGTAGGTTCAGCCACCTGTTTAGTTTCAGTTGTCTGTTTAACTTCCGATACCTGTTTAGGCTCTGCTGTCTGTCTGGGCTGTGTACCCTGTGCGTCAAACACGTCGAACACTGTGAACTCGTAACTGTTACCACGCATACTACCCCTGAACACCCTAACGTCACCTGTCTTTAGTTCCGTGGTAACCGAAGGAGCCGTATCCACCACTATTTCACCACTGTCGTCACCAACAAGGTAGGAACGCCACGTTAGGTCAACAGCGTCCACAACACCGTCCTTCTCGCATTCAACTTTACCCTTACTCTGCAACTTACGGTAACACTTAGGACACCCAATATACGTTCTCTCCTCTATTTTTTGGACAACGACACCCTTGATTGCACATGGAACGTCTGGCTTAATCTCTGATATTTTAATAACACTTATAGGCCGACTTCTCCTAGGCACTTCGAAGGGTATGCCTTTCTCGATGGCAAACAGTTTAGCCACTAGTTCGAAGTTACCCGTAAACTCAGGGTACTTCTGTTGTGCCCACTGCATTACGTCTTCCTCACTGTACCCGTTTTCCCTAAGGGTTTCCTTTAGGTTCATATTACCACCAAGATACAAACAACAGAGTAGAATATAAACGTTATACTCCGAGGTACTGGTCAAGGGTACCGTCGTACCTTACACCCACGGTACGTTCAAGCATGTTGTTCAACAGCTCCAAATAGTAGTTCACGTCCACGTGTTCAGGCCTAACGTTACCGTTCACTAAAGGCTGGATGCCGAAGTAAGTGTAGACGTACTGTACCTTGTCCCCTACATAATATTTATACCCTAACTTCTCTGCTTTCTTAGCCGCTTGGACGTGGTGTGGCTCAACCTTGTAATCGGCTTTGCTTATACTCTTACTCAGTGCTAGCTGTTCTACGGGTATCTGTCCTTTCTTAAGCATACTTACAAACTCACTAACCAAAGGTGTAACCTTACCGCCTGTAAGGTACTCCGACACAACAAGTTTCTGCAGGTCCTTAATGGCCTGCGGCCAATCACTTCTAACTGTTTCCATTCCGACGGTTTCAACGGTAGGAGTTATACGTCCCTTACCCTTCCTCCAGGCTACGAGTCCAGCGTACTTCTTTTTAGCGGCAGTACTGTCCCCTCCACGTCTAGGGAAGTATATTCTCGAAAACAACTTGTCTGGTTCAACTGTTATGTCCACACCCATACGCTCCCTTATACATAGCTCCAGGTAACGTGCCAAGTCGTAGTAGCCTTCCTCAGTGGTGTCCTTCGGTATAACCACGAACACACTGTCAGTGTCCGACGCAACAACTTTTAGTCCGAGCTGTTCACATGCCTCACGCATAACACTGTTTATCTCCCTACCGTAGACTGCCACTCTGTCTCCTAGTTCAACGTTGAACAGCCTGAAGGAAGGGTTACTCATCACGCCATATACGGCGTTAAGGAGTATCTTTAGGGCACCCTGCTTAACGTTAGCCCTAACGTCACCCTTACTGGCAAGTTCCTTAAGTCTTAGACGTTCTCTGTATAAGTCTTCTATGACTTTAGGTATGAGCACACCGTCCTTGTCCGGACTAACCTTGAACTGCATGATTATGCTCGGATACATACTTGCAACGTCTAACACTAAGACGTTTTCAAACACCCTTAAGGCCTCGGGAGGTTGATGTACGTATGCCCCACTATGCTTAACTTCCTCCTCGTAGTTCTCAGGCTTACTTGGTAACGCTAACCCTAGTTCACGTGCCTTCCGTAGGAGTAGACTGTCGATAGGCTTGGACGCATAGGTTGTTTCGTCTGGGAACAAGTAGGTATAGTAGGCCTTAGTTATAGCCGTGTCGACGAACCCGTATGTACGTTCAATCTCGTAGAGTAGTTCACTGTCGCATAAACAACGTTCAGCTATTTCATGTCTGGTAAGCTGGTGTACTGGTCTGTCGGCGTTAACCCTGCCTAACCCTACTAGCTCCTTAGCGACGTGTTCAAGGGTCCAGGAACTGAACATTTTCTGACGTTCACTTCTAACAAGCCAGTATAGGTCAGTGAACCTAACGTTGAACGCTAAGCCTAGTTTCTGTGCTTTCTGTGTTAGTATGGGTACGTCGAAGGCATCACTGTTATATCCGACTAGGAGTTCAAACCTGTGCTCTGTAACCATGTTTGAAAGCCATTTAACGACGTCAGGCTCACTGCCAACGTACACTTCCGATACACCCTGTGAAACAACACTTGCGCCAATAATTGTACCCTCCTTGAAACCGTCAAAGTCACGTGTTGCTGTCTCCAGGTCAAAGTAGGCAACATTATAAGTATCCGACGTCTTCCAGTCCAGGTCGATCCTAACACGTCTCTCGAAGGGTACGTCTGCCTCCAACGCTAACCCCTTAGGCATAACCCTTCTAAGTAGTCCAACCTGCTTTGGAAGTTGTGTTTCAACCTTAGACACGACAGTGCCGTCTATCGTCCTTAGGTCTGTGTTATGTACTGTTATAGGTATGCCCACCCTTGACGCATAGTAACGTGCAACCGTAACCTTTGAGTTCTCAACGTAGAAGTAGGGTTTAATGGGTGCCTCAACGTGTTGTGGGCGTTCGTTATGCCTAACAACCCTTAACGCCACCCTTTTGTCCTGGGTGACATAGTAGCCCATGTTCACAATCTGGTCCACTGCAACACACCGTCCAACGTCACGACGTCCCTACCTCCCAACAAGGCATCAAGTTTTTCGACATATTTAACGTCCACTCCTAGATAATCCAAAGTCTCGTAGTCCTCACTGCTAACACTGTCTAGGAACGCATACTTATTCGACATAAACCAGACGTTATGCATTGCAACATAGTAGTTACGGTAGTCGTCCATGTCGCATTTACGTACGACTTCGGACGTACAGAAAGGACACCCACAGTAAGGCTTAACGTTCAGGTACTTGTCACCGATGTTAAGCGCCTTGTCAAAACCGAACATAAACTTGGACATGCCTCCTAAAAGTTCGTTGGACGCCATATCTACAGACACTAGTCCTGGATAAACTTTGGCTAAACGTGAAACCAGGATGTAGGTTGTGAGTTCACCCCCTATAAAGAAGTGGACATTTTTATCAACCCTGTTACGCATAAGGATTTTGACTGCCTCCAGGACGATGTCCTTACCCCTAGAAGCAGACAGTGAAAAGCAGTAACCGTCAAAGTCACCTATTTCCCTGACCCTGTCAAACCATTTTTGAAAGCTGTCCTGTCCAATTCCATGTATGGGTGCGTACAGCAATATCCTTTCGACCCTGTTATCAAGAAACACTCTATAGCTCTGCACACTCAGGTTAAGGCACTTGTCAAACTCGCTAACGTTCTTCTTGCTTACGTCAGTGTAAGGGGGATAGTCAAGGCACACACCTATGTCGGCGTTACGGTTCTCGTACTCTATAACGTCATGGGGGTCGTTCACACTTTTAGACGTTAGGTACTGGAACCCCCCAGAGTCAATCATAACGGTAACGTCCTGTGAAATACGCATGACCCTCCTCAAATCAAGTATGTCTCCGACCAAAGCATAACTACACAGTATCCTAGGGTGTTTGTAGAGTGCCTCCTCAGTCCAAAAGAACATTTCGGGGTGTTCCTTGACCAAGGTTTTATACTTACCTATCGGTATGCTTGGGAAATAGTACGCTGACCCAAACAACACGTGTCACCTTACACGGATCATACAAGTAGGGTAGAACGCACACTTACCCTGTTGAAGTGGTATAGGACATATACCGTGTTGTTTAGCCTTAACACAGCCGAAGGGTCGTATACCCCTGCTCAAAATATAGTTGACGTGGTACTGGGTAACGTCGTGTTTATAGTCGCTAGCCAACCTAAACAACTCGACGACCTCGTTAGGCTCGAGTAGGTTAAGCAGGTAGGAAGCCAAGTGCAAACGTTGGTAGTGGCTTAGGTCGTGTTCACTCCTAAGCTTGTCTAAAAGGTATAGGATGCACGGTGGATGCTTACCCTTAGGCAACTCCTTACGTTCAGTGGTATAAGAGCTGTAAGGTATTGACCTCTCCTTAGGCTCAACACTTAGAGGGTTAGGCGGATTGTTAAACCAAACCAGTCGACTAACACCACCACTCTTTTCGTTGACTGTGTTGGGTAGACGTGCCATGTGCCTCCAGTCGCCTATGACCTGCCTGTCTAAGTAGCGTTCCCACTCCACTCCTTCAAGGAACCTGTCCAGGAAACCACGTACAGTTGCCTGTAAGTCCATAACGGTCGGTGGGAAGTCAACGTACACGTGAAACCCCCTGTTACCCGTATAGTAGGCACGTACCCTAAACCCTTCCAGCATGGGTTTAATTCTGACTAGGAAGGACAGTGAGTCATAATAGTTATACCCGTCTATGTCTAGTAGGAAGGTTGTTGCCGTCTGATGCATCCACTCCCAGTCAGAGTAAATAGAGACGTGCCCACTTCTAACGTATTTAACGACTGTGTCGAAGTGGGTTTGGTCGAATACACGTCGCCTAGGAATGCCGAAGTCACGTGGAAACGCTGGAACAGTCCCACTTCTGAGGAACTCCTCATACGTCAACTATACCTGCCTCCGTGTACCCTATTTTAGCAACACGTCCGAAGGGTGGGATGTTGGGGTAACGGTAAGTGTATAGTTCACCTTCAGGAGTACGGTCACTAGGCTTATTGATGTATACGGCAACCTTACTGTTATGCAACACTGACCCCCCACCTGAAATACGTACTTCCGACGTTATTGGATTGACACTGTTATGGTGGTTAACAAACCAGTAGACGTCCCCGTGGCTAAGCATGGAAGCCTTAATCAGTCCGAAGAGGAAGTCTTCAGCCCTGGCACGCTCGCCGAACGACTCTGTGCCAACAAACAGGTCCTTGTAGATCTGGCTGAAACTGTCGACGATGACACACCTAACCTTGTTCTTCTCAATCATTGCCTCCACAGTGTTTTCACAGGGAGCGTAAGCAGTGAAGTTAGCCTTACCGTTATGGCTCATGTTTACCTGTGCCTTAACACCGAAATGCTTGTAGATAGGAAGGTCGAAGTAGGGTAGTTTCTGTCGTGGGTCAAACCTCTGCACATTATAGCTTGGGAGAACAAACACTTTAACGTCGTTGGCGTCGTACCGTGTCCTGAACACCTTCTCCCACTCAGCTAGGAACACGTTTATACTACCGTCAACGTCTAGGACAAGGATGTTGCCACCCTCCTGCGAACACACGTAGAACGACTCCTGCAAAGACAGTAGTGTTTTACCGGACATATACCTGCCAAGTATGTTGATGATGGTTCCAGACACCAAGCCACTTGGGAGCACAGTGTTGAGGGCGTTTAAGTCACTTTTCATACAACCACCAACAAGTAAAACATGGACCCATATTTTATTTTTTGTGTCGACTGTGAACCCACCCTTAGGAGTCAAACACGTCCCCAAAAAACACGGATTTTATGCACTGCCCAAAAACACGGGTTTTTACGCCTAGAACAGCACGTCCAACAACTAAGTTACTGTCATCCACTACATCGTTAAAACCACCCCTCTAACCCACCACTTTTAGTCCAAAAACCACTAGGGGTAAACGGGTTAAAAACACCCTCCAAAAAGCACATGTTAACAATCACCCGTAACACACTTATTAGGGTCGACGTACTAAGTGTTATATGCCTAAGACTAGGAGGATAATTGTCAGGCTCACAGACGAGGAATACGACGTTATAAGGAAGCTTAGGGTTATGGGTGGGTTCCAGTCGGACTCCGAAACAATTAGGCTGAGTGTGAACGTTGTCTACATACTCCTTAGGGCCGGTGTGTTCAACCTCCTGAAACCCATGCCTGAACTTGTTAAGCTGATAGATGAAAACGGTAACTAACTCTTAGAGGTGAGTTCCACTATGGTCTCCTTAACAGTGTCGCTGAACCTTCTGTAAGCGTCCTCACCAAACCTCTGAACGAATATTTCACGCGCCTTATCACCGTCCAGCCTACCCTCGGCTATATCCATTATGATTGTGCGACACTCCTTAACCCTGTCCCCAAACACGTCTTTAAGAGTGTCACAGACTTTAACACCAACCTTTTCAGCAAACCCACAAACACTATCCTCGTAGGGTACGTCCGGCTCAGACGTACACTTCCTACCCGACGTGTCAGACATAAACATAGAAACCCTAAGCCTCAACTAAAACTTTACTGAGTACGTGGACGACGTGTTTACACTCCTTACGGTACTCGTAGGCCTCACAGGTACAGGTAGCCTCCATAACGTCCAGGTCGACACTGACAACGTGTAGGTTACCACTGTCACCCCTAACGACTGCAACCACAACGTTACCCTCCCTAACAAGCCTAACAACATCCATGATACCTAAACGTTATACGACCTAAATAAGCCTAAGTGTTATTCGGGTTATTGGACACGTCTAGGTAGTAGTAGCCTGCCTCAGTAGGAATAATGCTCCAACTGACCTGTCCACTACTATTAGTTGTCTCAGTTGAAGCCAACGTGAAACTAGACGACGGAATACTCTGCGGGTCACTTACAGCAGACTGTGAATAGTAGTGGAACAGGTATAGGGGTACGTTAGCCTGTGGCACTCCGTTAACAGTGTAGGTAGCCGTAACGGTTATAGGGTTACCCACTGTGTCAGTGGTAGGTGCACTAATCGTTATCTGTCCAGTTGTCGTCGTTGGAGGTTGCTGTGCAGTGGTAGGCATAACCCTGGTCAGGGCGTACGCCGCAACTCCAACTGCCGCTAACCCCCCAACAACCACTGCAATCTTAGTTTTCTTGTCCATTTATAGTCACCCTGTTAACAACGTTGTCAGCACAGTTAGCAGGTTACTTGTAAGTGTGAGTTCAATAATCCTGTCAACGTTCTCCCTACTGGACGGCGTATAACCAGCCAAACCACTGATAAGGAAGCCACCTAAAGTGCCGATGGCTAAGGCTAAGGGTATGTTTGGCCCACTACTACCCGACGTGGAATAACCGTAGGCTGTGCCACAACTCACACACTGGGTATAAGGATAGATATGCGGAACAGTGTACCTCCCACAGCTATCACAGTTAAGTACGGGAGGGTTAAGCATAGTCGGCTTAACGTTGCCACCATACTTATAGGTCTTCCAGCCCTCGTATAACTGTTCAGTGAACTGTGCAAAGGTTTCATACTCCTTTTCACCTCCAGGAATCTGGTAGTAAGTGTGTGCCGCGTGACCCATCTCGTGAGCAACAACTCCTGGTGGAAGTATGGGTGACGTTAAATGAATAGTGTAAGTTGAAGGGTCAAAACACGCTAAGGCCCCACCGCACTTAGACGTGTCGTAGTCGTAGGCAGGAGGAGGCACTTTAAACACTTCGGCTAACTCCGCTATGACCGTGTCCACGTTCACAGACATAACAAAACAAATAAGCCTAGGAAACTTAAAAAGATTACTGTGAGTTTCACAGGCATAACTAGTGTATGTGTTAGTGAGATAACCCACCCGGCTAGGTTACCTGCACGTGTACAGTGTTGCTTCGATTAGCGGAACCATAGGAGTGGAGGAACAGGGAGAACATGAACCTCAGGGGTACACGTCTACCCTCCAGGACATCCTCGAGATCCCTGTCCGAGAGCTTGGAAGCCAACTTGTACGCCTGACGTGTACCCACACGTTCAATGACCCTGAACATTTCAGTGGCCCTCCTAACACGTTCACGTATATCCCTTTGACCTAAGGCGTCAAGTATAGCCTGCCTGTTACCCTCCCCAAGTAGGGGGTTAACTACTCCTGCAGACTCACCTATACGTATAACCGGTCTGCCGTAGAGGTATTCCCACCGTAGTTTCAGTGGCCCACTAACAACTATCCCCGCACCCCTCACATCGTAAGCATCGTTTAGACCGTACATGGACAAGTAGTATTCGAGTTTAGCCTTTAGGAGACTTGAAGGGTACAGTCCACCAAACCCAACGTTATAGTTACCGCCGTACGGGAACACCCAGAAGTAACCCATACCGTTACCGTCGAACTCCACTAGTAGCTCATCACTGTTAATAAGTCCGGTGCTTCTATGGTAGCCTCTTAACACGGGTGCCACTGTCCCTTCACCGACGTGTGTAGCCCTAACAAACCCTGAAGCATCAACAATTATGTCTGCGTCCAGTTTCATAGCCTGTTCACGTGTGAATAGTTTACCCCTCAGGACTTGGACACCCTCAGACTCAACGACTTTGGCAAGTGTTTCCAGGAGCCTAGACTTATCAACTGTTACTGCACCACTGTCAACGTCCACAACCCTTTCAGGTAACCCGTCTGGGAACTTTAACCTAACACGCCTGACATGGCTGAGTGTAACGTCAGCCTTTTCACGTTCAGTTAAGGGTAGACTGTCTAATGCGTTGTCGAGTACGGCTTCCCCACAGGGCTTTGAACCCAACTTGTAATCCCTCTCCCAAACCACCACTTTCTCCCCGTTTTTAACGGCTTTGTGGGTGTAGGTTAATCCAGCTAGGCCTGCACCTATAACGACTATCACCATTTGGGCACCTCCGTTTCCAAGTACTCGTAGAGTGGTAGTTCCCCACTGTTCCCCTCAATTATACCCCTAATATTCCAAGGTAGGTCTTCGACTAGGGTTACGGGTGACACCCCCTCATACATCACCCAGATATCCTTCACCCTGAAATGACTAAGAGGGTTAGGTGACACGTCGATAACACTCACCTTAATTGAAGCCCTACCCCTACCCGTCCTATAAGCCTCATACATAACGTAGTTTGCAGGTAGCAGGACGTAGGTACGGTAGCCGTGTCCAAACTTGTTAACACTTAGCTTTGAGTAAACAACACGTTTCGTCCTGAAGCTCATAATCAGTGTGTCCGTAACTGAGCCGTCCTCACCTCGAACATAGGGAAACATAAGTTTGGTGCCGACTGGTCTGTCTCCTAACGTGTCCAACCCAACACTCCCCCTACTCAATAACAGTCCCCTCCCCGTACAACGACTGGATTTTCTCCTTAAGTTCCCTGTGCATTATTGTATACATCTGCCTAACCCTTAGGTACTCCCTTAAGTCATCCGTGAAACCCTTACCTGTGTCGGTAATGGTGACGTACACCCTCCTCCTACCCATCCTGTCCACTTGAAGGTACCCGCACCTCTCAAGTATTTCTAAGTGGTGGTAGATCCTAGACGGACTTGTCTCGACATGGTTAAGCAAGTAGGTATACCTGCACCTGCCTACCTCCCTGACAGTTGAGAGGATAGCGTAGAGGAGCTCGGGTAAGTCACGCTTCCTATAATCCGCCTCTACTGAAACGTGTATCCGGTTACGCACTTTAACCACCAACAAATATTATGTCGCAAACACAAATAAAGGTTAGTGTTCGTGTCAGTCTTCAGGTATAATGGTTATCCCACTTGAGGTATAACTGATAGGCTGATCACTAGTCGACTTAACACTGGTAACCTTTATACCCACCGAGGACTCTGGGAATATCGTAACCGGGACCATACACACGGAGAACTCCCCTGAAGCCTCACCATTAGAGTTAAGTGTAAAGGGGTAAGTCTCCGTATAGTAGGGCTTGTTGGGTAGAGTGTCGAAGTAGGTGACTTCAACAAACACAGTTGCACCACTCGCAAGGGATGTTGGAGTAGCAGAGACGTTGAGGGTCCAATCGTATTGCACACTCTGGTTACCCATCTGGAGACCACAGTAGTAGTAGCCATCGAGAACACCATACAGGTAGTAGACGCCATCAATCTGATTAACGTTACACCCAGTAGCTGAGGAAGGACAGGTAACACTCAGGCTCACTGTGAGTGTACCCTCCGTACTAGTAGTTGACGTGGCTACTCCTACCACTTTTGACCTTACCATGAAAACAAATAAGTTGAGGAAACTTAAAAACGTTGTTAGGGTTTAGGGACTCAGGCACACTCCCCTGTGACCGTCGCCGTTGCCGAGGCACTCCTACCCAAGCTATCAAAAACAGTAAAGTTAGCCGACGTGTACGGTGTAACTCCTGGAGCAAATGTCCTGGAGGTTGTGGCTGTACCCGTCGTACCACTGCTCTGGCTACCCGTCTGCGTGTAGCCGTCGGGCCACACCCACCTCCACGTGTAGGGAGCCAGGCCACCGCTCCAGGAAGCACCTAACTGCACGATTTCACCTACTCCTGAAACAACCTTGTAGCACCCTGAGGTACCCGTGATGCTTGGGGGAGGTGTACTTATACCCGCCACCATGACTTCGAGGATGTTGGAGACAGTCAATAGCGGTCACGTATTACTCGTGTTGTCCGAAACGTCTATGGCGTATGTCTCTGGGCTCGTGGTGTCGTTCGCTGGGAAGTTCAATGTGAAGCTGAAGGTGTAGTGTTGCCCAAGCGTTGTGGTCGTCGTGTTCACCCCGTTAACGAACACGTAGAAGATCTGACCAGGGTTATAACCCGTAGCAGTACCCTCAAACGTCACGGAGCCACCACTACTCGGTAAAGTTCTTGCGGACTGACCTGTGAGTGTGATACTCTTACTCGCAGGTGCAACACTTATAGCCACAGTGTTCGACTGCGTGCCAGTGGTTGGATCCTCAACGTACACGTCGTAGGTAACAGTGGAACCCGAGGGGTTACTGGGTATAGCCACTGAGAACGATATGCTCCCACCCGAGCCAACACTCGTGGTGCCAACGTTACCCGCATTAACATAGATGTCTAGGGTTGTCCCAGCTGGTAGATCAGTGCTACCCGTAAAGTTAACTGTGCCACCACTACTTGGAAGGGAGGTTGTGGATGTAGTGATAGTGATGGATGGAGCCGCACCCTGAACCGTGACGTCTAAAACATTCGACTTAGTCATGGATAACACTACGATGAACAGTTAGAAAAAGTTTTTGGAAGTGTTAGCTTGGAACCCACTTGTTGATGGCGAAGTCCCTGATCTCCTCCCACCCGTCTGGTCTTGGCTGGGCGGGTGTACCCGAGTTCACGATGTTGGTATACCACTCTGGGTGGAGTATGAGACCCTGCAGGCTCCAGTCGCTTTCACGGTACCTGAAGATCACTGCGTTCGCGTCATCGTTCTCTATGTATACGTACCCGTCGCCCAACGCAATCATCCTCCTGATCTTCTCACCTGCGCCACCCCCGGCGCTATATGGGGAGACACCCACGTAGATGGTGCCCTTATAGGTGAGTGCGGGTGTACCAGCGCTTGGCGGTGTTATGCTGAGCACGTGTACAGGTGTTTGATCCGTGTAGAACTCGGGTAACCCGGTGTTAAGCATAGGTGGCGGAGGTGACGCCTCTGGGTAGAAGTAGAAGCCCACGAACACGTAGTCCTGGTCGGCGGCTATCGCCGTGGGTAGGATGGTGCCACCTCCAAGTCTAAGATATGGATCCTGCCACTCCGTGAGAACCTTGTAGGTTGAGGGGTCAACCATGTCCACGATTGCTGGGTAGCACCCAGAGGTCTGCCCACTTGTACAGTTACCCACATAGGCGCCGAAGAGGGTGCCCGTATAACTATCATAGGTAACCGCACTGTAGCTCTGGGTGCTCTGACTCAGCACTTTAAGCGTGGATGGGTCAACTTCATATATTGGGCCACCCTGAGCGTGCCTCCAGAGGCGTGTACCATCAGTGTGGAGCTCGTTATAACTGAACACATTGATCACCGAATTCCCACCTATACCTGACGCGGTGGCTACGAGTTCACCTGTAGAGGCATCGAACTTCCACATCACACCAGCACTATCACTCACGTAAACGTACCCACCGAAAGCTGTGAGACCAAATGTCCAACCACGTGGGTTAGCGGTCTCCACGCTCCATATCGGCGTAGTTATGTCATTGGGGTCATACTTGTAGAGCATAACTGGGAAGACACCTGGAGGTTGGGCGAGACCTATCGTGTAGATATAGCCATCCTCACCGTAGACAATCCTGTTATAACCCCAGCTGGGCGTGGGGCTGAGCGTTATCTGACTGTAAGGCAACGCTGTCTGAACCTCCGTGATAGTGAGGTTATCGCTGGGTGAGGGTAGATTCAACCTCGCAAGTATGGCTGGGTTCGTCCAGTGAGCCGTGTACAGGTACTCACCCGACGTGGATGAGGAGCCCCACGCGAATGGGTTACTCATCGGTATGAAGAACCAAGTATTATTTATGGGGCCGATAGCACAGCCAGACGCACACGTGTTACTCACATCGTACAAGTCAAACCAGTAGGGATCGGTTGCACGGTAGTGCACCACGTAGACACCCTGCGGTATAGTGGTCGACCCCGACCCGAAGCGTGCGAGTGGCTGGGTCTCCCCATTCGTCATCGAGGTCACCGTGACGGTAAGGTCGTTGAGCTGAGGGAGAGGCAAATCATTGGGGAAGTAGTATAACTCGGCTGTCCCCGAGGAGGCTGGGGGAGTGAACTGCACGGTCACCGCGATGGTGGTGGGCTTACCCTCAACAAGTGTGAAGGGTATATCCGTGTATGGGATGATTGGTTGGACAGCGTATGACGCCCCCGGATTCCACGATGTACCGCTGATAGAGAAGTAGTATTGTCCAGGTGGGAAGCCACCCAAAAATTCAGATAACTCAAATAGACCCGACTTCGAGTACACTACGTTCCCATTAGCATCCTTAATAGTTATCTGCCCATTGACACGTACATTCGCATCATCCGTCTGCACCATCACCGCTGAGAGTGGCTGTGTGGGTGTCATGGTGTCGAATCCAGCCATATATGTCGCGGGTGGTGAGAAGGCGTTATTGTACTCAGCTAGGAACAGGTATAAGCCCTCAGCTGGGGTTGTGAAGGTATATGTGGCTGTACCCGACGAGTCGGTGGTGAGAGAAACAGGGCCGTTGGCTCCATTTGTAATGTAGAGGTTAACAGTGGCACCCGAAATAGGTTGCTTCGTTGAAGGGTTCACCAATGTAACCGTGGCGGTAACACTTGAGGGGTAGGCGCCACTCGAAGCACTGAGACTTAGGCTGAGACCACTAGGAGGTGGGGGTGTAGGGGCTACGACATCTATTGTAACAACTGGACTCTTAACCATGCTTCGCTTCGCCTATGCGCCTGAGGGGTTAGCGTCAAGCCAGAAGTTATAGCTACCTGTTTTCAGACTCGATGTCTGCACCGTGACACTCCAGTTACCGCTTGAATCCGTGGTTACACTCTGCGAGGTGGGTGCTGGAGGCGTACCCGAACTGGGTATTGGGCCCTGCGTGAAGAAGTAGAACACGGTGTTCGCGAAGGGGTGACCACCCGAATCCGTGGCTGTCCCACTGAAGGTGAGCGTCGCACCCTGCGGTACCTCAGGTGGACTCGAAGGTGGATTCGAGGACGACCATATAACCTGACCGTTAGCTGATACTTGGAGAGTAGAAGAGCCCGCTGACACAATGATTGTGGCTGAAGGAGACCTAACTGAGACCGTAACAGTTGTGGACATATACTAGTAGTATAGCCTCACTCACAGAAAAAGGTTTTGCTCAGCCACCCAGAAATGAGAACTACCAGCCACGGGCCACTATGGTTGATGGTGTAGCTATGGTCGCCGTACCACCCGTAACAGCGTTTATTGTTATATAGAAGTAATACCTTGTATTTGCAGTGGTGGGCGTGTACACGTAGGTTATAGGCATACTGTATGGGTTGGAGGCTAACCCTTCCTGCGTCACCGTGATACTTGTGAGCAGGGTGTCTGTGCTGGGTGGAGCCGAGCCCTGAGCTGGCACACCCGCCGTGGAGACATAGAGGCTCAGCGTGACGCCGTCCCCCAGTGTGTTGTTGTAGCCGTAACCCTCGAAGCTCACCACCAGTGGGAGATTCACTGTGAAACCGGAGACGGGAACACCGGCTGTACCTAGACCCGTGCTCACGGCTGTGGTTGACGTCGTCGAGTAGGATGCGGATAGGTTCACGGCTGAGAATGCGCTCTCATTTGTGAAGGCACCAAAATTCCCTATCGTGAATGGTATATTCGAGGAACCGCCGAGGAGAAAGCCTCCCCCAGTAACTACTCCAGCATTAACAGTATTTAGATTTATAGGATTACCATAACCGGTGCTCGACAGGTTGAGGACTGACCCAGAGATGTTTAGGAACGTAGCACCAGGAGGACTCTGATTACTGATATAGGAGGCTCCGCTTGTAAGGGTTGTGTTTGTATTGTTGGTTATCACCTCAATGTTAACGGCATTCCTAGCGCTACTCGTGTTCGCGAACACGTGGTGACCCGCACCGTCAACCGTCTCAACCTCCGTACCACCAGCACTGAATATGCCCAGGAACCCCGATGGGTCCTGCGCTACACTGATACCTGAGGGTAACACGAGTTTGGGTGCCTGAAGCACTGTGAGTAATCCAGAGGAGTTGAAGCCTATCGTTGTACCATCGGGTGCCGCTGTAACTGAAGGCCAACTAACCGAAGCCATAAGTAGTAAAGGGAGAACGAAGTAAAAAACTTTATGTCAAACAAAGGAGACACTGGGTTGAACACCGTTAGGTGGATAGGCCCTGATACGTGTCCAGTACAGGGTGGGTGACGTTGTACCCGAGTGGTTGTTGAGTATAGCGTTGAAGTAGATGTTTGAGGGTACATAGGTTTCGGATGCGCTCGCTATAACCTGGTAATCCACGTACCCCGCAACGGTGGAGCCGTTCGCGGACACACCCAGAATGTTATGTGGGTTAGTCAGGTAAACAGTTGCGGTTCCATCTGAAAGATTATCCCCAGCGCTATCAGTGTAATGAAGAGTAACGTTCCCCAGTAAACTGAACATCAGGGTATCCGTGTTTGAACCGGGGGTCGCGACTCCCTGTGGGAACTGGAACAAATCATAATCCGATAAACCCGCAGGTACCGGCCCAAAGCAGGACTCGAAGTAGACCCCAGCGAGGGAATATGTCTGTGTGGCGGTATCCAGTGCGACACGTTCACTCGTATTACACGTCGACGTGAACCCATTATTAACAGAGTAGCTACCGAGAGCCATACCTAAACCTATTGGCTTCCAAATACTCTTCAGAGTGGTACCCGCGAAGTTATCGTAGAGGGCTGGGAACACGGTGAAACCATTGTCGATTGCACCATACGTCGAGGAGAGGTAGGGAGCCATACCAGTGTAGACACCGTCGGGTTCATCCACGTTAAAGTAGATGTTCACAGATGAGTTTGCTGGAATCCCGTTGGGTAGGAGAACCCACACCGTTGTGGGCGTCTCATACCAGGCGTAGAGGGGCTGGGTCAGCGCTGGGTCAGCGAAGAACCTGAGTGGCCACGTGTTAAGACTCAGCCAGGGGGGTAACTGGATGTACTGCTGGAAGTTCGTGGGGGTAGCCGTACTCTGGGTGTTGGATACCTGAAGATAAGTGTACCCGAAGTTCACTGGGAAAGGTGAAGATACAAGTGTCTGCGGGATGGGTGGCCAAGCCATCTTCTACGCCTGCGTGAAGCGGTGGCTGAGCTGGAAGTGTGTCTGCGCCGTAGTACCGTTAACGTACCGCACCCTAACATACCTCGCTAGGAGTGCGATGTGCGCCTGCGCATTGTAGGGATAAGTCCCAGAGACGAAGGGGTTAGTGGCTGATGGTGTGGTCTGACTCGTGGTGGCGATAGCCGCTGAGAATGCCACAGTGTTGAAGTTGTCCTCACTGAAGTCAATGTAGAGTGTACCAGCCTGATCACTGTTAGCCTCCGCGGCAATGTAGGAAGCCCCATACTGTGATGTATCCACTACCTGACCCGTGAAGATACCGTTAGCTGGAAGAGGCGTAGTAGAATCAAGGACATACTGCGGGTTCGTGGGGAAGGTTATCTGACTGACACCCCCACCCCCACCACCAATATAGTTCTGACTCGTCTTCAGACACCTCCGTAGAAGAGGTCGATGTGCGCCCTGACGAAGCCAGATGTTGGTGGAGTCGAGTAGGTTAACGCCACTGAAAGGTAGCGTTCAGCTGCACTCGTGTAGAAGTCGGACTGAATAGCCTCAACACTTGGAGCCGAGGTGGAGCCAGCTGGCACAGTGAAGGGTGAACCCACATTGAAGTCAGGGTACCCCGACTCAGACTGGTAGTCCAAGCCGTCTAGGAGTGCACCGTACTGATAGTTCTTCGCGTTCTCGTTAGCTATCACCTGCACGTTCAAAGCGGCGTTCGCATAGTTATACACATAAATATTGAAGGCGCGTATAGGTGGAACACTCTCACCTAAACGGACAAGGCTGATACCGGGCTGAGTTGGTGTGAGGGGGTTAAACGGGTTAGTCCTATACGTATGAGTATTAGTATCAGTTATCGGCAAATCCACGACTAGGTAGGGGTACAGCGTCATCTTTTCAGGTCACCCTTACTGGTAGCTTCGCGCTGACAACCTCCTCAGCCACAAAACCCGGAGAAGTAGGAACAGTAGAGGGCGAAGGAGTGATTGACTCGAAGAACTCCTTAACGGACTCCTTAAACAGGTTAACATCGTAGATCTCTATGATGTTCGCGGCGAACCCCGTTATCAGGGCGGGCTGATTCCTCGGCACCACCTCAATCTTGATTGACTGGTAGAAGGGTAACCCGTCGCCACTCAGACTCAGGGCGTACACGGGTAGTGGGAACCCCCTAATATATGAACCATAAGAGAGTATGTTGGGTTCACCCATCTGGTTCCTGTAGACGCGGGCATCCCTGAGCTCACCCACTGTGACCTCTATCACTGTTAAACCGTCGACTGAAGCCCTCGTTATGAAGTTAGGGTCAGTGGTACCCACTGCGGCAGACACAAAGTACCCTGGAAACTGGCCGTTTATAATTGTGTACTCGGAAGTGAAAGGTACGGGTAACCCTGAAAGTAGTTCGCGTTGAAGCTTGGGCACATGGTACCTCCAACCCTTAACGAAGGGTAGGAACCATGGTACGGCCACAGCTAGTACCCTCCAATTATAATCCAACCAGTTTCCGCGGCAGTCATGGACGCAGGTAGAGTCACACCCGTAGTACTCACTGTTATGGACATACCCGTAGTGTTCACAATGACGGCAGGAGTATTCGTAAACGCCTTAGTAAACGTTATACTCTGTGCAGTAGTCGTGGTGTTCTCGTACCCATTAGCGTACATGACGACAAGTTTGAGGGCTGAACCCTGAAGAGGCTGACTCCAGATTATTGAACCCGCAGTGGTACCCGTCAAAGTGTTCTGTGATGTGTTTGGGTTCAACGTTGTGGCTGTCAGGCTGGAAACAGTGGGGGAACCTGAAGGGTTAATGACTAGCTGACCGTTAGAGTTAAAAGTAAGAGTCGAAAAGTCCACGGGTGGGACTTGGTCGAGCTTACTAATAGTACCCATTTAGAACACCTACACCGGCATGCCAGTACCCTTAGTGAAGTAGCACTTAACGAACACGTTGGCGGAGTTAGCGGCACTAGACACAGCGGCTAACCCGTAACCAGACCTAACAGCTATACCCCACTCCTCCTCACTTAGGGTTACGGCACTACCAGCATTTACGGGTATAGGCGGAGTCTTCGGTATAGGTCCTGGAAGACTGGTGTTAGGTGCGGCGACAGCTAGGAGTTGCACAGTTATAGGACTCGTAGTAGCGTTCTGAATGATTATCTGCTTAGCCCTAAGTGTTAGGTCAGGTGGAGCGTACACTGCGGCATTAGGCTGTCCTTCGTACAGTAGGGTAACAGGAGACTGACCAACAAGTGTGGAGCCGTTGTTAAGGTTGAACAGGTCGTAAGTCGGAGGATCATACTTACACTCCACTAGGACCCACCTCCGTAGACTTCCTTGTAGGTAACCGTTTGCAGACCAGGGTAGTTGTCACGGCTAACCGGAATAGCACTGTCAACTGCACCAAGCGTTCTAACCGGGAACCCCGCTAGAATAGCCTTCTTAATCTCCTGCTTACTCAGTGGTTCAAGGGTCATCCTGTTAATCACGAAGTTAAACGCCGGCATAATAGGTATGGTAGCCGTGTTCATAAGTGTCATATTGTAGGTAAGGTTAGAGAACACAATGAACTCAGTTCTAGGGTCAGGTGCAAACAGAGGGGACTGGAACCCGTCTATACCCATTTCAACAAATGACTGTGAAGGGTTGATGTTCTGTTCAAGCACAGCTATGAACTGCTGTTGGATTTGGAGCATGGTTCTAAGGTAGGAGGGTGCAATACCGTAGAACACTTGGTAGGCGTCGTAGTTCCTGCTTAAGTCGAACATGTCTGTAACGTTCTGTACTAGCTGTAAGCTGAACTTGAAGTTAGTGATATACGGGGGACTAGTGGTACTACTAGCCTGTCCGCCAAAAGGAGCCATGGGTAGGAAGTTGGATACTTCAGTGGCGAAGTTATAGTAGAGGGTAGTGAAGTTATGCTTGGTTACCCTGAAACCCGTATAACTACTCTCGTCAGGGTGCTGTGAACTTGAGTAGCTCACAAGGAGGTACTGACCGTTACGCAGTATCCTGTCCTCGATACGACTAAACGTTTCCTGCAAGGCTAACACCCCCGTATATGGTTGTTGGGAGGCCTGAACCCAGCACAGTGTTATTCGACATAATGGTTATACCTCTAAAGTAGTGTGCAGTGCAATCATACGTACCGGAAGTGGTGTTCTGTACTTCAGGGATAGGCTGAGTTGTCCACACGTACATCGGGTACTCCATATAATACGTCATGGACTAGTACCCCTCGTATGTAACCGTGACTGAACCACTAAGAGTAACGGCGGCAGTGGGAGCCTCGAAGGGTGCCCCACCAGCCGCGGCACCGGAAGCGGCTAAAAGCTGAAGGTTAACAGTGTTACCACTCCACCCTGACACCCTAAGACCGTAGAGCAGTGATGTACCCACAAGGTAGGCAGACTTAACGTTTGTTATGTTCCTAGCCTTCGTAACAGTGACGGAGAAGGCACCTGAAGCACTAGTTGAACCTGACAGGGCTATTGTTTCAGTGAACTCCCCGTAACGGTTAAGCGGTGTAGCCGACACTAGTCATTACCTCTACGTCTCAAGCTGGTAGTACTGTGTGTTCACGAATTGTATGCCGTCAGGTATAAGGTACTCTGTGCCTGCGGTGTTAAACTCAACGTCGATTGACCAAGTCTCCTTGTTCTGGACGAAGAACGCGGCTGGGAACGCTATTATTTCCTCCTGTGACGTTAGGTTCAGGATGTTGACACACTCAACACCGTAGTTCTTACTACCTGGACCGATTACCTTGTAAGCCTGGACCTTTGAAGGTATACTCTGGTCGATTAAGCCCCAGACAAGGAAGTTCACAGTGTTCTGTGTGTTGGCAAGTGCCGTCGGAGTGTTAGACGCGTTGTTGGTGTTGAACACGAAGAAGCTGGTGTTCCAACCCTGTGTCACCGAACGCGACCAAGTCGTAACGTCCGCAGATGGAGTTGGACTAATGGTTAAGTCAAGCACTGTCTCCGGACGTATTTGCTGTGTGTGAAGACTACCCTGAACACCAACACCGAACTCACCGCCTATACCGATGTTACTCTTAGCCATGTATAGTCCTGCTAAAGCCACCATGAACTTCTCAAGGTAGTAGGCACGCTGAATACCGTACGGCGTCATAAGCACGTAGTTGGTGTAATACCAGGACGCGAAAGCGGCTAACTCCGAACCAGTAACCGTGGTGTCAGGGTCTATTGTAGGCAGACCGTTAGCACTGTAGAACTTTGTAGGTGACGCATTGTCACCTGCATAGGCAGTTATGGCGTCGTCGAAGTTATAGACATTGTTTGCAGTCGCTGGCCTTCCTAGCTGTATTAGGTTTGTCAAATTCAGGTTATATGCGTCGCCATACCCAGCGGCTACGCCTCTAGGCACGGCAACAACAGGTCTTGCGGCCATGAAACATATAAGTAGGAGGACATATTTAAAGTTACGGATTGGTACACCGTGTTAATGAACAGCCAGTTTAAACATACTTACTGGTATAGAAAGCTTACGAAAGGTAAGCCTAAGGTCAAGACGGAGGTACTTTCACTGAGGTGTTCTAAGGCAACCATACAGACGTTTAGAACACTCTACGAGGCTGAAAAGGAAAAGGACCCAGACCTGACAATGGATGAATTCTTGAAAAAACTGATCTCAACTTACTATAGAAGGTTTTAGCCGAAGACCCTTTGTGTGGCGACAGTAGCCCTAGGCACACCACTGCTAGGAACTCCGGCTGGAGGAACAGTTGGAACAGGAGTGAACCTGTTGGTAACCATACTAGGACGTGAGTAGCCTGGGACGTTGGTAACGTTAGCGGCAAGCCTGTAAACGCTCCTGATGGCAAGTGGCAAGCTTGAGTAGAACAACGGTTCAGTGATACCTGTACCGGTATTCGTGAACATGTTAGCGGCACCTGAACCTACGAGGACAATGAACCTCTCTAAGTCACCCCAACTCAGAGGGTTACCCGCCATGACACTAGGGTTGCTCTGTGTGCCAACCTCTATTCCGAGGTCAAGTGCACCGTAAACAAGCGACGTTGTTAAACCCTTCCATCCGATTTTAGCCATGAAAAGTAATAGTACACACTGAAATAAAAAGGTTTTGTTGGTCAGACTGAGCTAATAGTTTCAATGATAAACGTCTTAGCCTTCTCCACGTTACCTGCAAACCACTTACCTACCTGCGGAACGTTAACAACCAGGGAAAGGTTCTCAAGACAACGCTTACTCCTAGTGGAGTTAGCCTTCTTAACAACCTCCTCGACAACTCGTTGCGGAGTAATCATGTTTACAAGTTCTATAACCCTCTGAGTCTGACCATACTTCTTGAAGCCTAACGCATAGCCTCTAAGTGTCTTACGCCACTCCGCAAGTATAGTAGGGTCGACATCAAAAATGGTTAGTCCCTTCAAACTGTAATCGTAGACTTGCTCAGGAGTAACGCTGTTAAGGAAGTCAACGATTTTACTCACAGCTTCGTCAACTGCATACTGACTTGCTAGGTTCAGTAAGCCACGGGTGGCAACGTCTGTAAGCTTCTCCTTAACTGCTCCCAGATTTACCACTTTTACCACCCTCGTTTACAGGTTCATCCCTCTGGTAAACAGTTCCACAACTCGGGCAAGTAACGGTGCGTGTCGAGGGTAGGTCTATGTACCTAATGTCGGTTCCACACTTCTCACACTTGAACACGGATAAGGGTGCAGGGGAACTATTCGGAGTCTGTGTCGGCTGTGTACTAGGGCTTGGAGCAGGTGGAGGAGTATAGGGCTGTGTTGGGGTAACCTGTGCTCCACCCTCAGCTAAAGCCTGTGAAAACGCCGACACAACACTCTTAAGACCGTTCTGGATCATTTCGTTACGCCTGATCTCGTTAAGGACTTGTGCCTGCCTGAGCTTAGACTCCTCGTCGTACTTACGCATAAGTAAGTCCCACTTACGCCTATCGTTTTCAAGCTGACGTTGGATCTCTAGAACCTCCTTGTCTACCTTTGAACCGAACACACGTTCAAGGAGATGTTGCTTCTTCTCGTCCTCCATAACGTCCTCAATAAAGCTCCTAGGTGGGTTGTCAAGCTGACTGAGTGTTCTTTTAGCAAGTTCAACCACCAGCTCGTTATCACCCTTATCACCCATGTCCCGCAAGGTCTTAGCGGTTTCAACAACACTCTTCATAATAGCCGCAACGTCAACCTTCTCCTTACCGCCAGACGTCAGTTCGACAATACTCTTAGCGAGCTCCAAACTCTTAGTGAACGAATCTACCTGATCGGCGTTCTTAACCTGTCCGAACCCACCCATACCTAACAGGAGAGGTAAAATCAGTGCGG
>Ga0208429_100018_pt1 | contig 26328 bp, 30 predicted proteins | sample BED_virus_MetaG_FD_187134 | JGI IMG/M metagenome (GOLD analysis project Ga0208429, IMG submission 187134) | Hot spring microbial mat communities from Yellowstone National Park, Wyoming, USA - BED_virus_MetaG (SPAdes) (version 2) | ecosystem: Environmental > Aquatic > Thermal springs > Hot...
CCTTGAAGCTTTGATATGACTAACTTGCCAGTTGACATGTTAAAGAACCCTTGATACGGTGCACACGGTGCTGCACACGGAGACCAGGGCTGTGACGAATTCTCTCCACCCCCGAATACTATGTAATTCCCTATAATAGCCCTCCCAGTTATATTACTGTAGTCTACGCCTGGCATCGGGGTCACTGGATCTGGAATCGTTGACGGCACACCGTTATTAACAAGTATGGCGTAGTCACCACCACCATATGGAGCTAACTGGAACGCGAACATGGTAGGGGTAAGGACCACTCTTGCGTTATTACTTATCGTGCCAGGCAGTGTTGATGATAACGTAGTTGATGCAGTTGGTGCTCCAAGTGCTCTTCTAACACCAAAGTATAGCACAACAGCTAATACGGCTACTAACCCAAGTGCTATTAACAACCTACGACTAACCATTGCCATTCCCAGATAAGAATATGTTGAACGTTCCAGAACCTTGGAAATTGGAAAGGTAAATGTAACCAGTCCTAGACTGTAACAATGTGGATCCAGTAGGAGGATACTCCGCTTCCCCAGACTGGGTAACCAGGTTTACAGTTATTGATGTTCCTGCTGGAGAGTTGGTTACTGGATCATAATCACTGACCGTGAATGAGACTCCGTACCCTACAAACGTTATATCCTTATCCCCAACATAGAACACGGATTGAACTACGCTAGGCTGTCCGTTTATAACTACGGATGAAATAGAGCCGCTTGATACCGACACAGTGATGTTTTTATGCGTCTGTAGATTGACCTGAGGTTCTACCTTAATAACACCTATGGCACGTGTTTCTACGTTTACTTCCAAATTACCCTGGAATGTTATACTGGTTACGTTAGTGAGATTCTCAATCTCGAGCTCCCCTACTACTGGTATGACAACAGTGTTATTACTGGTAACAAATCCCTGTAATGAAGGAGGAGGAGCAGACGAGAATTGAATTGTGACAGAACCCACACCATGAACATGGATATTGATAGCTGACCCTGGAGATGGGGTAAAAGTTTTAGGAGATGATTGGGTTACGGTTATTTGTTGCGTTTCTTTAGCGTGTACCATACTTGTCTCTCATTGAGTTGGGACTGAAAATTTTTATACTTTTCTACGTTTTCACCATGCCTTACGAAGCCTCATACATCAGGGCGGGATTAAATATGACTACGAAGAGGGGCTATCCATCCCCGCCAGCGAGGCTTTCCGCCCCCTTAACCCCCATTTTTTGTAAAAACTTTTTTATATTTAACTCCCCTTATGGACTTGGTCTCTGGTGCGAAAAGATGAGGCCACATGCCAGGATAGGACAGATATACATCAAGAAGAGTATTGCTACACAACAGCAACCATCATTAACATGGCAATTCGTTATTGCTACACAACAGCAACCATCATTAACATGGCAATTCGTTCCTCAAGATCAAGCTGTAATCTGGACTGTAAGTAATCCCACTAATACATCATTGTCCACGGCCATATGGAGGGGCGTACCTAATTATGCACCTACCTACTTCTTTGGGGGTGCATTCAACATGGTATACCTAGCTAACGGTGTACCATCTTGTGCTCCTCCACAAGAGTTCTGTTTGGGCATACTCAAAAACCCAGACTCATTAATAGGGTATCCAGCATTCGTGTTCAACTTACCTCCTAACACATCATACTCCATCGAGGAATTTGGGTTTACCCAACAAGCCGCACAGAACATACAAGCTGAGTTGGTTATACTCAACCCTGGCCCTGTAAAGAAGTACGTAGTATATTACGACCCTACATTACCTTTGATGTACATGCTTGAGATAGGTATGCAGGTTGGTTATCTACCATCTCCATACAGTATCATCACACAGATGTATTTGACTCCTAAGTTCTACCCTAACACCTTTAACTACTGGGTTTTGGAGGACAACATCCTTACTAAAAATCCCTTCATGAAAGCGTTGTATCACATCAACTTAATTACTGCACAAATTGCCAATGCTCTGAACACGACGTGACCTGCTCCACGCTCTGAAGGGCGAGGTTTGTCGGTTTTGTTAGAGCAGGACGGGCTGCCACGTTTTTGTGTCGTATACTACGCGATAGGGTCTAAACACACGTTCATAAGCCTGTGATATCTTCAAGACCTCTTTTGATAGTTCACGTTTATTTTCATCAAAATATCGATACACTATACGCTTAGTGCCCTTCCACGTGTGGCCAGCGAAGAGTTTTTTCCTATGCATCTGTTCGTTTATTTCGTAAAGCTCATCATATTTAATCATGTTATTTTCACTAAGTAATTTAGGACCCAACACCGAGGACACGATGTTAGGGAGATTGAGGTTGTTGGCTGCGACGTCTAGGTCAACGAGTTCTATGATTAATCTATCTTTGAATTCATATCCCGCCATACCCGTATATCCCGTACTAGTCGTAATACTATATATAATATACTTCAAATTGGGTAGTGGGGCTGGACCTAACGGTCTATATAGTCCATTCAAGTAACCTTTCTTATAGAGGTAAGCAAACAATATAAAGTCCCATTTGATAAGCATTGGGAACTCTAAATCGGATACAACGTTAGTTATATCATTATAAATATATCCTATAACTTGTTTGCTTATGGATGGATTGTGTTAATATGAGCGTATATACGATTCGTACGAGATAATAGTTCTATCGTTTAATAAAAAATTATGAACTTCTTTAATTGATCCCGTCCTATACCAGTCTTTCACTAGCTCAACGATTTGATACTCATCCATAAATCGTCTTTACCTGTTAAAATATAAAAACATCAATTACATCAGCACTTGTTGCCACGTTTTGGTGTTATATACTACGCGGTAGGGTCTAAATATACGTTCATAAGCCTCTGATATCTTCAGGACCTCTTTTGATAGTTCAAGTTTATTTCTATGAAAATATAGATACACTATAGCGTCAGCGTCCTCCCACGTGTGGCCAGCGAAGAGTTTTTGGCTACGCACCTGTTTGTCTATTTTGTCAAGCTCATCATCTTCAATCATGTTGTTTTCGCTAAGTAATTTAGGGCCTAACACCGAGGATACGATGTTAGGGAGGTTGAGGTTGTTGGATGCGACGTCTAGGTCAACGAGTTCTATGACTAATTTATCTTGGAATTCATATTGCGTATCACTCGCAATACTATATATAATATACTTCAAATTGGGTAGTGGAGCTGGACCGAACAGACTATTTCCTCTAATCACGTAACCTTTCTTATAGAGGTAAATATACGATATAAAGTTCCATTTGAAAAGCGTTGGGAACTCTAAATCGGATACAAAAGTAGTTGTACGATAATTAACATAGCCTATGACGTGTTTGCTTATGGACGGATTGTATTGATATGAGCGTTTATACGATTCGTTCGAGATAATAGTTCTATCATTTAATAAAAAATTATGATACACTTCAAGTGATCCCGTCCTATACCTGTCTTTTACTCGCTCCACGATTTGATACTCGTCCATAAATCGTCTTTACCTGTTAAAATATAAAAACACTAATCAGAACACGACTGGTTGCCACGTTTTGGTGTTGTATACTACGCGGTAGGGTCTGAACACACGTACATAAGCCTCTGATATCTTAAAGACCTCTTTTGATAGGTCACGTTTATTTTCATCAAAATATCCAGACACTATATGCTCAGCATCATCCCACGTATGGTCAGCGAAGAGTTTTTGGCTACGCACCAGTTCAATTATTTCGTTAAATTCATATGTTTTCATCTCATTTTCTCTAAGTAATTTAGGGCCTAACACAGAGGACATGATGTTAGGGAGGTTGAGGTTGTTGGCTGCCACGTCTACGTCAATTAGTTCTACGGCCAACCTATTTTCATGTCCTACCCCACAAATAAAATATTTCAGGTTGGGAAGAGGATAACGTCCGTGTGACTGATCGACTAAAACATAGCCTGTTTTATAGACAAACAATTCCACTATGTGCTTCCTATTAGCAAACATTGGAAATTCAAACGATGTTATTTGATCGCGTATCGTTCCGAATAGATAAACTAATCCTATTGTACGATCACTTATCTGGCCCTGTTTGTTGGATTCACGGAACGATGGAGGCGAAACAAAACTAATCCTGTTACCATTAAGCAAAACATAATACCGTACATAATCCCATGCACGCTGTCCTTCTCTATACCAGTCTTTCACTAGCTCAACAATTTGATACTCGTCCATAAATCATGTTCACCCGTTAAAATATAAAACACTAATTACACCAGAACGGGTTCCCACGTTTTTGTGTCGTATACTACGCGGTAGGGTCTGAAAACCCGTTGATAAGCCACTGATATCTTAAAGACCTCTTTTGATAGGTCACGTTTATTTTCATCAAAATATCGAGTCACTATATGCTCAGCATCGTACCACGTGTGCCCAGCGAAGAGTTTTTGGCTAAGCGTCCGTCCCCTTATTTCGTAAAACTCATCGTCAATCATCTCATTTTCACTATGTAACTTAGAACCCAACACCGAGGACACGATCTTAGTAATGTTGAGGTTGTTGGCTACGACGTCTAGGTCAACGAGTTCTATTACTAATTTATCTTTGAATTCATATGACGTAATACCTGTAATACTCGCAATACAATGTATAATATACTTCAAATTGGACAGTGGAGCTGGGCCTAACCAACTTATTCCTCTAATCACGTAACCTTTCTTATGGAGGTAAGCATACGGTATAAAGCTCCAATAGATAAGCATTGGGAACTCTAAAGTGGATACAAAGATAGTTGTATTATCATGAACATATCCTATAACTTGTTTGCTTATGGATGGATTGTGTTGATATGAGCGTTCATACGATTCGTCTGAGATAATAGTTAAATCGTTTAATAAAAAATTATCATTTGTTCTAATTGATGCCGTCCTATACCTGTCTTTAACTAACTCCACGATTTGATACTCATCCATAAATCATCTTAACCAGTTAAAGTATAAAAACACTAATTAGAGCAGAACGGGTTGCCACGTTTCGGTGTCGTATACTATGCGGTAGGGTCTGAAAACCCGTTGATAAGCCTCTGATATCTTCAAGACCTCTTTCGCGAGTTCAAGTTTATTACCATGAAAATATCGAGACACTATAAGCTCAGCATCATTCCACGTGTGGCCAGCGAAGAGTTTTTGGTTACGCATCTGTTCAATTATTTCGTAAAGCTCATTTTCAATCACGTTATTTTTGATAAGTAATTTAGGGCCTAACGCAGAGGATACGATCTTGGGGAGGTTAAGGTTGTTCCCTACGACGTCTAGGTCAACGAGTTCTATGACTAATTTATCTTGCAATTCATATGACGTAATACCCGTAACACTCTTAATACAATATATAATGTACTTCAAATTGGACAGCGGAGCTGGGCCTAACCAACTTATTCCTGTAATCACGTAACCTTTCTTATTGAGGTAAGCAAACAATATAGAGTACCATTTGTCGAGTGTTGGGAACTCTAAATCGGATACAAAGTGAGTTGTATAATTATTAACATATCCTATAACTCGCTTACTTATGGATGGATTGTGTTGATATGACCGTTCATACAATGCGTCCGAGATAATAGTTAAATCGTTTAATAAAAAATTATTAAATGCTTTAATTGATCCCGTCCTATACCAGTCTTTCACTCGTTCCACGATTTGATACTCATCCATAAGTCATCTTGACAAGTTAAAATATAAAAACACTTATTAGAGCAGCACTGGTTGCCACGTTTTTGTGTCGTATACTACGCGGTAGGGTCTAAATATACGTTCATAAGCCTGTAATATCTTAAAGACCTCCTTGGCTAGATCATGATTATTATCATCGAAATAGTCATATACCATGTCGAAAGCATCGAACCATGTGTAACCAGCAAAAAGTTTTTGATGGGCCAACTGTTCAAATATTTTATTCGTTTCATCAGAAGTTATCACATTCGTCCTAAGTAATTTAGGACCCAATACAGAGGACATGATTTTAGGGAGATTTAGGTTGTTGGCTACGACGTCTAGGTCAACGAGTTCTATGACTAATCTATCTTGGAATTCACATGCCGCGATAAAGTACTTCAGGTTACTAAGTACGGCCGTATTAAACCATTCGTCGTTAAATATACTATTTGGTTCGTATACATAACCTATCTTATTTAGGTAGGGTAACCGAAAATCCATGTTATTACCAAGCATTGGGAATTCAAATATGGACAAATTATAAGTGAGACGCACATTCACATATCCTATCACTTGGTTATTGATGAACGGGTTCTGCTTATAGAGATTTTTATACAATATTGTCGGCGTAATTCTGTTATCATTTAATAAAAAATACACACCTTCATCAATCTGTTCTGCTCTATATAGTTCTTTAATCCGCTCCACAATTTGATACTCATCCATAAGTCATCTTGACCAGTTAAAATATAAAACACTAATTAGAACACTACTATTTGCCACGTTTTGGTGTTGTATACTACGCGGTAGGGTCTTAAAACCCGTTCATAAGCTTGTGATATCTTCAAGACCTTTTTCCATAGTTCACGTTTATCACTATTAAAATATCGAAACACTATACGCTTAGCATCATTCCACGTGTGGCCAGCGAAGAGTTTTTGGCTAAGCATCCGATTGTTTATTTCGTTAAGCTCATCATCTTCAATAAAGTTATTTTCGCTAAGTGATTTAGGGCCTAACACAGAGGACATGATCTTAGGGAGATTTAGGTTGTTGGCTACGACGTCTAGGTCAATGAGTTCTATGACTAATTTATCTTGGAATTCAGATTGCGTATCACTCTTAATACTATATATAATATACTTCAAATTGGGTAGTGGAGCGGGACCTAACGAACTATCTCCTCTAATCAAGTGACCTTTCTTTTGGAGGTAAGGAGACGATATAATGTACCATTTGTCGAGCGTTGGGAACTCTAAATTGGATACAAAGCTAGTTGTATAATTATAAACATATCCTATAACTTGTTTGTTTATGGACGGATTGTGTCGATATGAGCGTTCATACAATACGTCCGAGATAATAGTTTTATCATTTAATAAAAAATTATGATATGGTTTAATTGATCCTGTCCTATACCCGTCTTTCACTAACTCCACGATTTGATACTCGTCCATAAGTCATCTTTAACGGTTAAAATATAAAAACATTAATTACATCAGCACTTGTTGCCACGTTTTGGTGTTGTATACTACGCGGTAGGGTCTGAAAACCTGTTGATAAGCCTCTGATATCTTCAATACCTCTTTTGATAGGTCACGTTCATTTTTATCAAAATATCGAAACACTATAACCTTAGCAGCATCCCACGTGTGGTCGGCGAAAAGTTTTTGGCTACGCACCCGATCTACTATTTCATAAAGCTCATTTTCAATCATGTTATTTTCACTAAGTAATTTAGGACCCAATACCGAGGACACGATGTTATGGAGGTTAAGGTTATTTGCTGCTACATCTACGTCAACGAGTTCTATGACTAATCTATCTTCGAATTCATATCCCGTAATACTCTTATCTTCCGTTCTTCTCATAAAACATTGTATAATATACTTCAAATTGGGTAGTGGGGCTGGACCTAATGGAGTATATCGTGTAATCACGTAACCTTTCTTATGGAGATAAGCATACGGTATAACGCTCCATTCTAGGATTGGGAACTCTAATTCGGATACAAGGTCAGTTGTATTATTTTCAACATATCCTATAACTTGTTTGCTTATGGATGGATTGTGTTGATATGAGCGTTTATACGATTTCTCCGAGATAATAGTTAAATCATTTAATAAAAAATTATGATATGGTTTAATTGATCCAGTCCTATACCTGTCTTTAACTAACTCCACAATTTGATACTCGTCCATAAATCGTGTTGACCAGTTAAAATATAAAACACTTATTACATCAGGACTTGTTCCCACGTTTTTGTGTCGTACATAATGCGGTAGGGTCTAAAAACCCGTTCGTAGGCCTGTGATATATTAAAGACCTCTTTTGATAGATCACGTTTATTTTTATCAAAATATAGAGTCACTATACGCCAAGCATCATCCCACGTGTGGCCAGCAAAGAGTTTTTGGCTACGCATCTGCTTCTTTATTTCCACAAGCTTATCATCTTCAATCATATTATTTTCGCTAAGTAATTTAGAACCCAACACCGAGGATACGATGTTAGGGAGATTGAGGTTGTTGGCTACGACGTCTAGGTCAACGAGTTCTATGACTAATCTATCTTTGAATTCATATTTCGTAATACCTGTATGTTCCGTCATACTTCTGGTAAAACAATTTATAAAATACTTTAGATTGGGTAGTGGGGCTGGACCTAACGGTCTATATAGTCCATTCAAGTAACCTTTCTTATAGATGTAAGCAAATAATATATAGTCCCCTTCGCTAAGTATTGGGAACTCTAAATCGGATACAAAGTTAGTTGTATAATCATAAACATATCCTATAACTTGTTTGCTTATGGACGGATTGTGTTGATATGAGTGTTCATATGATTCGTCCGAGATAATAGTTGTATCATTTAATAATAAATTATCATATATGTTAATTGATGCCGTCCTGTACCAGTCTTTCACTCGCTCCACGATTTGATACTCATCCATAAGTCATGTTGAACGGTTAAAATATAAAAACACTTATTACATCAGGACTGGTTGCCACGTTTCGGCATCATATACTACGCGGTAGGGTCTGAATACACGTTCGTAAGCCTGTGATATCTTCAAGACCTCTTTTGATAGGTCACGTTTATTTGTATCAAAATATAGATACATTATAAGCCAAGCATCATACCACGTATGGTCGGCGAAGAGTTTTTGGCTACGAGTCCTATCTACTACTTCGTCAAGCACATCACGTTCAATCATGTTATTTTCGCTAAGTAATTTAGGGCCTAACACAGAGGACACGATTTTAGGGAGATTGAGGTTGTTGGCTGCGATGTCTAGGTCAACGAGTTCTATGACTAATCTATCTTTGAATTCATATTGCGTAATACCTGTATCTTCTGTACTACTCGTAATACAATATATAATATACTTCAAATTGGGTAGTGGAGCTGGACCGAACGGACTATCTTCTCTAATCACGTAACCTTTCTTATAGATGTAAGCATACGATATATGGTTCCATTGGAGGATTGGGAACTCTAAAGTGGATACAAAGTTAGTTGTATAATCATAAACATATCCTATAACTTGTTTGCTTATGGATGGATTGTGTTGATATAAGCGTTTATACGATTGGTCCGAGATAATAGTTGTATCATTTAATAATAAATTATCATATATGTTAATTGATCCTGTCCTATACCTGTCTTTAACTAACTCCACGATTTGATACTCGTCCATCAATCGTCTTAAACGGTTAAAATATAAAAACACTAATTACATCAGGAGTGATTGCCACGTTTTTGTGTCGTATACTACGCGGTAGGGTCTGAAAACCCGTTCATAAGCTTGTGATATCTTCAAGACCTCTTTCGTGAGTTCAAGTTTATTTTCATCAAAATATCGATACACTATACGCTTAGTGGCCTTCCACGTGTGGCCAGCGAAGAGTTTTTTCCTATACATCTGTTCGTTTATTTCGTTAAGCTCATAATATTTAATCATGTTATTTTCACTAAGTAATTTAGGACCCAACACCAATGACACAATCTTAGGGAGGTTGAGGTTGTTGGCTGCCACGTCTAGGTCAACGAGTTCTATGACTAATCTATTTTGGAATTCATATCTCGTAATACCCGTATATCCCGTACTAGTCGTAATACAATATATAATGTACTTCAAATTGGGTAGTGGAGCGGGACCTAACGGTCTATATAATTCATTCAAGTAACCTTTCTTGTAGAGGTAAGCAAACAGTATAAAGTCCCAGTTGATAAGCATTGGGAACTCTAAATCGGATACAACGTTAGTTATATCATTATTAACATATCCTATAACTTGCTTGCTTATGGATGGATTGTGTTCATATGACCGTTCATACGATTCGTCCGAGATAATAGTTCTATCGTTTAATAAAAAATTATCATCTGCTTTAATTAATCCTGTCCTATACCCGTCTTTCACTAACTCCACGATTTGATACTCGTCCATAAGTCATGTTGACCTGTTAAAATATAAAACACTAATCACACCAGAACGGGCTGCCACGTTTTTGTGTCGTATACTACGCGGTAGGGTCTGAAAACCCGTTCATAAGCCTCGGATATCTTCAAGACCTCTTTTGATAGTTCACGTTCATTTTTATCAAAATATCGAAACACTATATCGTTAGCATCATCCCACGTGTAGCCAGCGAAGAGTTTTTGGCTACGCATCTGTTTGTTTATTTCGTAAAGCCCATCTTCAATCATGTTGTTTTCGCTAAGTAATTTAGAACCCAACACCGAGGATACGATGTTAGGGAGGTTGAGGTTGTTGGCTGCGACGTCTAGGTCAACTAGTTCTATGACTAATTTATCTTTGAATTCATATAGCGTAATACCCGTAATACTATATATAATATACTTCAAATTGGGTAGTGGAGCGGGACCTAACGGACTTATTCCTCTAATCACGTAACCTATCTTATAGAGGTAAGGAGACGATATAAAGTCCCATTGGAGGACTGGGAACTCTAATTCGTATACAAGGTTAGTTCTATTATCAATAACATATCCTATGACTTGATTGCTTATGGATGGGTTATGTTGATAGGAGCGTTTATACGATTCTATCGAGATAATAGTTATATTATTTAATAAAAAATTATCAAGTGGTTCAAGTGATCCTGTCCTATACCAGTCTTTCACTCGATCCACAATTTCATACTCGTCCATAAGTCGTCTTGACCTGTTAAAATATAAAAACACTAATCAGAACACGACTGGTTGCCACGTTTTGATGTTATATACTACGCGGTAGGGTCTGAAAACCTGTTGATAAGCCTGTGATATCTTCAAGACCTCTTTTGATACGTCATGTTTATCTGTATCAAAATATAGACTCGCTATATAGTGAGCATCATAGAACATTTGACCAGCGAAGAGTTTTTGCTTAGCCACCCTATGTTCTATTTTGTAAAACTTATCTATATTTATCTTATTTTCACTAAGTAATTTAGGACCCAACACAGAGGACACGATTTTAGGGAGATTGAGGTTGTTGGCTGCGACGTCTAGGTCAACGAGTTCTATGACTAATTTATCTTTGAATTCGTGTCCCATACTACCCATATTTACCATATCACCCGTAATACTATATGTAATATACTTCAAATTTGGCAGTGGAGCTGGACCTAACCAATCATATAGTCTAATCAAGTAACCTATTTTATAGAGATAAATATACGATATTGTGCCATATTCGTCAAGCATTGGGAACTCTAACTTGGATACATAGTAAGTTCCATTTTCATGAACATATCCTATGACGTGTTTGCTTATGGATGGATTGTATTCATATGAGCGTTCATACGATTCGATGGAGATAATAGTTCTATCTTTTAATAAAAAATTATGAAGTGATTTAATTGATCCCGCCCTATACCAGTCTTTCACTAACTCCACGATTTGATACTCGTCCATAAATCGTCTTGAACGGTTAAAATATAAAAACACTTATTAGACAAGGACTTGTTCCCACGTTTTGGTGTCATACATAATGCGGTAGGGTCGGAACACACGTTCGTAGGCCTCCGATATCTTCAAGACCTCTTTTGATAGTTTACGTTTATTTTCATCGAAATATCGAGACACTATAAGCTCAGCATCATACCACGTGTGGCCAGCGAAGAGTTTTTTCCTACGTATCTGTTCGATTATTTCGTAAAGCTCATTTTCAATCATATTATTTTCACTAAGTAATTTAGGACCCAACACAGAGGGCAGGATCTTGGGGAGATTGAGGTTGTTGGCTACGACGTCTAGGTCAAGTAGTTCTATGACTAATCTATCTTGGAATTCATATCCCGTAATACCTGTAATACCTGTTATACTCGTAATACTATATGTAATATACTTCAAATTTGGCAGTGGAGCTGTACCTAACCAACTTATTTCTCTAAACAAGTAACCTTTCTTATAGAGGTAAGCAAACAGTATAACGTTCCAGTTGATAAGCGTTGGGAACTCTAAATAGGATACAGAGCTAGTTCTATCATCACCAACATATCCTATAACTTGTTTGCTTATGGATGGATCATGTTGATATGAGCGTTTATACGATTCGTCCGAAATTATAGTTGTACTATTTAATAAAAAATTATGATATGCTTTAATTGATCCTGTCCTATGCCAGTCTTTCACTAACTCCACTATCTGATACTCATCCACAAATCGTCTTGACCTGGTAAAATATAAAAACTCTAATCACATCGGGACTGGTTGCCATGTTTTGGTGTTATATATTACGCGGTAGGGTCTGAAAACCTGTTGATAAGCCACTGATATCTTCAAGACCTCTTTTGATAGTTCTCGTTTATTTTCATCAAAATATCGATACAGTATATCGTAAGCCTCGTCCCACGTGTGGCCAGCGAATACTTTTAGGCTAATCATGTGTTCTATTATTTCGTCATACTCATCTCGACTTATCTTATTTTCACTAAGTAATTTAGAACCCAACACAGAGGACAGGATCTTAGGGAGGTTAAGGTTATTTGCTGCTACATCTACGTCAGCAAGTTCTATGACTAATCTATCTTTGAATTCGTATCCCGTAATACCAGTATCTTCCGTACTTCTCGTAATACAATATATAATATACTTCAAATTGGGTAGTGGAGCTAAACCTAACACTCTATATCCTCTAATCAGGTAACCTATCTTATAGAGATAAGCATACGATATAAAGTTCCATTCGATAAGCATTGGGAACTCTAATTCGGATACAAAGTTAGTTCTATCATTATAAACATATCCTGTAACTTGTTTGCTTATGGATGGATTATGTTGATATGAGTGTCCATACGATTCGATAGAAATAATAGTTCTATCATTTAATAAAAAATTACGATACCGTTTAATTGATGCCGTCCTGTACCAGTCTTTTACTCGCTCCACTATCTGATATTCATCCATAAGTCACCTTGAACGGTTAAAATATAAAAACACTAATCACATCGGGACTGGTTGCCATGTTTTGGTGTTATATATTACGCGGTAGGGTCTGAAAACCTGTTGATAAGCCTGTGATATCTTCAAGACCTCTTTTGATAGTTCTCGTTTATTTTCATCAAAATATTCAATCACTATAAGCATAGCATCATCCCACGTGTAGCCAGCGAAGAGTTTTTGGCTAATCAACCGATATCCTATTTCGTGACGGTCATTACGTTCAATTATGTTATTTTCGCTAAGTAATTTAGGACCCAACACAGAGGACATGATCTTAGGAATATTAAGGTTGTTGGCTGCGACGTCTAGGTCAACGAGTTCTATTGCCAATCTATCTTGGAATTGGTATGCCGCAATAAAGTACTTTAGGTTACTAAGTACGGCCGTATTAAACCATTCGTCATTTTTAAAGGGAATATTTGGTTCATATATATAACCTATCTTATTTAGGTAAAGTAATGGAAAATCGATGTCATGAACAAGCATTGGAAATTCAAACCTGAACAAATAATCAGTGTGATCCACATACACAGATCCTATCACTTGGTCATTGATGGACGGGTTCTGTTTATAGAAATTTTTATACAATGTTATCGGTATAATTCTATTATCATTTAATAAAACATACTTATCTTGATGTATCTGTTTTGCTCTGTATAGTTCTTTAATCCGCTCCGCGATTCGATACTCGTCCATAAATTGTGTTGAACAGTTAAACTATAAAAACACTAATTACATCAGCACTGGTTGCCACGTTCTCATATTGTATATTACGCGGTAGGGTCTGAAAACCTGTTGATAGGCCTGTGATATCTTAAATACCTTTTTTGATAGTTTACGTTCATTTTTATCAAAATATCGATACCCTATACGCCAAGCATCATCCCACGTGTGACCAGCGAAAAGTTTTTGGCTGAGCATCTGTTTCTGTATTTCGTAAAACTCATCATATTCAATCATGTTATTTTCACTAAGTAATTTAGAACCCAACACCGAGGACATGATCTTGGGGAGATTGAGGTTGTTGGCTACGACGTCTAGGTCAACGAGTTCTATGACTAATCTATCTTGGAATTCATATTCCATAATACGCGTATATTGCGTATCACTCGCAATACAATATATAATATACTTTAAATTGGACAGTGGAGCGGGACCTAACGAACTATATGCTATAATGAAGTAACCTTTCTTATGGAGGTAAGCATACGATATAAAGTCCGCATCGATAAGGGTTGGAAACTCTAAAGTGGTTACAAACTCAGTTGTATAATCATAAACACATCCTATAACTTGTTTGCTTATGGATGGATTGTGTTGATATAAGCGTTTATACGATCGGTTCGAGATAATAGTTATATCGTTTAATAAAAAAATAAGACCTACTTTAGTTGATCCAGTCCTATAGCTGTCTTTCACTAACTCCACGATTTGATACTCGTCCATAAGTCATCTTGACAAGTTAAAATATAAAAACACTAATTATAACACGACTGGTTGCCACGTTTTGGTGTTGTATACTACGCGGTAGGGTCTGAAAACCTGTTGATAGGCCTCTGATATCTTCAAGACCTCTTTTGATAGTTCATGTTCATCTCTATCAAAATATAGACCCACTATATACTCAGCATCATACCACGTGTGGCCAGCGAAGAGTTTTTGGCTGAGCATCTGTTTCTCTATTTCGTATAACTCATCACGCTCAATCATGTTATTTTCGCTAAGTAATTTAGAACCCAACACCGAAACCATGACCTTAGTGAGATTAAGGTTGTTGGCTACCACGTCTAGGTCAATTAGTTCTATGACTAATCTATCTTTGAATTTATATCCCGTACTACTCATATCTTTCATTTTACTCGTAATACAATATATATAATACTTTAAATTGGGCAGTGCAGCTGAACCTAACGGACTATATCCACTAAGCACGTAACCTATCTTATGGAGGTAAGCATACAGTATATTGTACCATTGGAGCGATGGAAACTCTAAATTGGATACAAACTCGGTTGTATTATTTTCAACATATCCTATAACTTGTTTGCTTATGGATGGATCGTGTTGATATGAGCGTCCATACGATTTCTCCGAGATAATAGTCCTATCATTTAATAATAAATTGTGACCTACTTTAATTGATCCTGCCCTATACCTGTCTTTAACTAACTCCACGATTTGATACTCGTCCATAAGTCATCTTGACAAGTTAAAATATAAAAACACTAATTAGAGCAGGACGGGCTGCCACGTTTTAGTGTTATATACTACGCGGTAGGGTCGGAACACACGTTCATAAGCCTCTGATATCTTCAAGACCTCTTTTGATAGTTCACGTTTGTTTTCATCGAAATATCGAGACACTATATACTCAGCATCATCCCACGTGTGGCCAGCGAAGAGTTTTTGGCTACGCATCTGTTTCTCTATTTCATTAAATTCATCTTCATCCATCTCATTTTCGCTAAGTAATTTAGGGCCTAACACCGATGACATGATCTTAGGGAGATTAAGGTTGTTGGCTGCGACGTCTACGTCAACGAGTTCTATGACTAATCTATCTTGGAATTCGTATCCCATAATACCCATATGTTCCGTACTTCTAGTAATACAATATATAATATACTTCAAATTGGGTAGTGGGACTGGACCGAACGGACTAAATCGTCTAAACAAGTAACCTATCTTATGGAGGTAAGCATAAGATATAAAGTACCATTTGTCAAGCGTTGGGAACTCTAAAGTGGATGCATAGTTAGTTGTATAATCATAAACATATCCTATAACTTGTTTGCTTATGGACGGATTATGTCGATATGAGCGTTCATATGATTCGTCCGAGATAATAGTTTTATCATTTAATAAAAAATTACGAAATGGTTTAATTGATCCCGTCCTATACCCGTCTTTCACTAACTCCACGATTTGATTCTCGTCCATAAATCGTCTTGAACGGTTAAAATATAAAAACACTTACTACATCAGGACTGGTTGCCACGTTTTTGTGTTGTATACTACGCGACGGGGTCTGAAAACCCGTTCATAAGCCTCTGATATCTTGAATGCCTCTTTTAATACTTCACGATCATCACTATCAAAATATCGAAACACTATATACTCAGCATCATACCACGTGTGGCCAGCGAAGAGTTTTTGGCTAATAATCCGATCGTTTATTTTGTCAAGCTCATCAAGTTCAATAATGTTATTTTCGCTAAGTAATTTAGAACCCAACACCGAAACCATGATCTTAGGGAGATTGAGGTTGTTGGCTGCGACGTCTAGGTCAACTAGTTCTATGACTAATCTATGTTTGAATTTATATCCTGTACTACTCGTATCTTTCATATTACTCTTGATACAATGTATAATATACTTCAAATTGGGTAGTGGGGCTGGGCCTAACGGACTTAATCCTTTAATCACGTAACCTTTCTTATAGAGGTAAGCCTCCGATATAATATACCATTTGGTAAGCGTTGGGAACTCTAATTCAGATACAAACTCGGTTATATTATTATAAACATATCCTATAACTTGTTTGCTTATGGATGGATTGTGTTCATATGGGTCTTCATACGATTCGAGCGAAATAATAGTCATATCATTTAATAATAAATTATATTTTTCTTTAATTGATCCTGCCCTATACCTGTCTTTAACTAACTCCACGATTTGATACTCGTCCATAAGTCATCTTGACCAGTTAAAATATAAAAACACTAATTAGAGCAGGACTTGTTGCCACGTTTTGGTGTCGTATACTACGCGGTAGGGTCTAAAAACCTGTTGATAAGCCGCTGATATCTTGAATACCTTTTTTGATAGTTTACGTTTATTATCATCAAAATATCGATACACTATATCGTAAGCGTCGTCCCACGTGTGGTCGGCGAAGAGTTTTTGGCTACGCACCTGTTTGTCTATTTCGACAAGCTTATCATTTTCAATCATGTTATTTTCACCAAGTAATTTAGGACCCAACACCGAGGATACGATCTTAGGGAGATTGAGGTTGTTGGCTACGACGTCTAGGTCAAGTAGTTCTATGACTAATCTATGTTTGAATTCATATCCCGTAATACCTGTACCTTCCGTACTACTTGTAACACAATATATAATATACTTCAAATTGGGTAGTGGGGCTGGGCCTAACGGACTATATCCTCTAAACACATAACCTATCTTATGGAGGTAAGCATACGATATAAAGTTCCATTGGAGCGTTGGGAACTCTAAAGTGGATACGAGGTTAGTTCTATGATCATAAACATATCCTTTAACCTGTTTGTTTATGGACGGATTGTGTTCATATGAGCGTTCATATGATTCGTCCGAGATAATAGTCATATCATTTAATAAAAAATTATGATATATTCTAATTGATGTCGTCCTATACCTGTCTTTCACTAACTCCACGATTTGATACTCGTCCATAAGTGATCTTGAACGGTTAAAATATAAAAACACTTATTAGACTAGAACGGGTTGCCACGTTTTGGTGTTGTATACTACGCGGTAGGGTCTGAAAACCTGTTCGTAGGCCTCGGATATCTTGAAGACCTCTTTCGATAGTTCACGTTTATTTTCGTCGAAATATCGAGACACTATATACTCAGCATCATCCCACGTATGGTCGGCGAAGAGTTTTTGGCTACGCATCTGCTTCTTTATTTTGTCAAGGTCATCATATTTAATCATGTTATTTTTGGTAAGTAATTTAGAACCCAATACCGAGGACACGATTTTAGGGAGATTAAGGTTGTTGGCTACGACGTCTAGGTCAACGAGTTCTATGACTAATCTATTTTGGAATTCGTATGCCGTAATACCTGAAAATCCCGTATCACTCGCAATGCTATGTATAATATACTTCAAATTGGGTAGTGGAGCTGGGCCTAACGGACTATATCGTCTAATCATGTAACCTTTCTTATGGAGGTAAGCATCCAATATAATGTACCAATCGAGCATTGGGAACTCTAAAGTGGATACAAACCTAGTTGTATAATTATAAATATATCCTATAACTTGTTTGTTTATGGACGGATTGTGTTGATATGAGCGTTTAAACGATTTCTCCGAAATAATAGTCATATCATTTAATAAAAAATTATGATATGCCTCAAGTTGTCCCATCCTATACCTGTCTTTCACTAGCTCAACGATTTGATACTCATCCATAAGTCATGTTGAACAGTTAAATTATAAAACACTTATTAGACCAGAACGGGTTCCCACGTTTTTGTGTTGTATACTACGCGGTAGGGTCTAAATACACGTTCATAAGCCTCTGATATCTTGAAGACCTCTTTTGATAGTTCACGTTGATCTCTATCAAAATATCGAAGTACTATAAGCTCAGCATCCCACGTGTGGTCGGCGAAGAGTTTTTGGCTACCCATCCGTTTCCTTATTTCGTCAAGCTCATCATCTTCAATAATCTCATTTTTTCTAAGTAATTTAGAACCCAATACCGAGGACACGATATTAGAGAGATTGAGGTTGTTGGATACGACGTCTAGATCAGCTAGTTCTATTACTAATCTATTTTGCAATTCATATTGCGTATCACTCGTAACACAATATATAATATACTTCAAATTGGGTAGTGGAGCTGGGCCTAACACACTATATCTTCTACTCATGTAACCTTTCTTATGGAGGTAAGCATCCAATATAAAGTTCCTATTGACAAACATTGGGAACTCTAAATGGGTTACAAGCCTAGTTATATAATTATTAACATATCCTATAACTTGCTTGCTTATGGATGGATTGTGATCATATAAGCGTTCATACGATTCGTCCGAGATAATAGTTCTATCGTTTAATAAAAAATTATAAACTACTTTAATTGATCCAGTCCTATACCTGTCTTTAACTAACTCCACGATTTGATACTCGTCCATAAGTCATCTTGAACGGTTAAAATATAAAAACACTTATTAGACCAGAACGGGCTGCCACGTTTTTGTGTCGTATACTACCCGACGGGGTCTGAAAACCCGTTGATAAGCCTCTGATATCTTCAAGACCTCTTTTGATAGGTCACGTTCATTTTTATCAAAATATAGACGCACTATATGCTCAGCGTCATCCCACGTGTGTCCAGCAAAGAGTTTTTGCCTACTCACCCGTTTCTTTATTTTGTGAAGCTCATCATATTCAATAAATACACTATCTCTAAGTAATTCAGGACCCAACACCGAGGACACGATCTTAGGGAGGTTGAGGTTGTTGGCTACGACGTCTAGGTCAACGAGTTCTATGACTAGTCTATCTTGGAATTCGTATCCCAGAATTCTCTTAATGCAATATATAACATACTTCAAATTGGGTAGTGGATCGGGACCTAACAATTCATCTGGTGTAACCACGTAACCTTTCTTATGAAGGTAAGCATATGATATATACTTCCATTGGAGCATTGGGAACTCTAAAGTGAATATGTGGAAAGTTGTATCATTATAAACATATCCTGTAACTTGTTTGCTTAGGGATGTAGTGTGACCATATGACCGTTTATACGATTCCATGGAGATAATAGTTCTATCGTTTAATAAATAATTATGAACTTCTTTAATTGAGGCCGTCCTATACCAGTCTTTCACTCGCTCCACTATCTGATATTCATCCATAAATCGTCTTTAACGGTTAAAATATAAAAACACTTATTACATCAGGACTAGTTCCCACGTTTTGGTGTCGTATACTACGCGGTAGGGTCTAAATATACGTTCATAAGCCAGTGATATCTTGAATGCCTCTTTTAATACTTCACGTTGATGACTATCAAAATATAGACCCACTATAAGCTCAGCATCATTCCACGCGTGGCCAGCGAAGAGTTTTTGGCTAATAATCCGATCGTCTATTTTGTTAAACTCATGAGGTTCAATTATGTTATTTTCGCTAAGTAATTTAGAACCCAACACCGAGGACATGATCTTAGGGAGGTTAATGTTGTTGGCTACGACGTCTACGTCAACGAGTTCTATGACTAATTTATCTTGGAAATCATATCCCGTACTACTCATATGTTCTGTATCACCCGTAATACTATGTATAATATACTTTAAATTGGGCAGTGGGGCTGGACCTAACGGACTATATCCTCTAATCACGTAACCTTTCTTATGGAGGTAAGCATACAGTATAATATACGATTTGTCAAGCATTGGGAACTCTAATTCGGATACAAAGTCAGTTCTATCATTATAAACATATCCTATAACTTCCTTGCTTATGGATGGATTATGTTTATATGAGCGTTTATACGATTTCTCCGAAATAATAGTCATATCATTTAATAATAAATTATATTCTGCTTTGATTAATCCCGCCCTATACCAGTCTTTTACTCGCTCCAGGATTTGATACTCATCCATAAGTCATCTTGACCAGTTAAAATATAAAAACACTAATTAGAACACGACTGGTTCCCACGTTTTGGTGTCGTATACTACGCGGTAGGGTCTGATAACCTGTTGATAAGCCTCTGATATCTTGAATACCTCTTTTGATAGTTCACGTCGATCTCTATCAAAATATCGAAACACTATATACTCAGCATCATACCACGTGTGCCCAGCGAAGAGTTTTTGGCTAAGCATCTGTTCGTCTATTTTGACAAGCTCATTTTCATTTATCTTATTCTCGCTAAGTAATTTAGGACCCAACACAGAGGACACGATTTTAGGGAGGTTAAGGTTATTAGCTACCACGTCCAGGTCAACGAGTTCTATGACTAATTTATCTTGCAATTCATATCGCCTATCACTCTTAATACAATATATAATATACTTCAAATTGGGTAGTGGGGCTGGACCTAACGGACTATATCCTTTAATCACGTAACCTTTCTTATAGAGGTAAGGAGACGATATAATGTACCATTCGAGCGTTGGGAACTCTAAAAAGGATAAAAGGATAGTTCTATCATTATAAACATATCCTACAACTTGTTTGTTTATGGACGAATTGTGTTGATATGAGCGTTCGTACGATTCGCTCGAAATAATAGTCATATCATTTAATAATAAATTATATTCTGCTTTAATTGATCCCGCCCTATACCTGTCTTTCACTCGCTCCACTATTTGATACTCGTCCATAAGTCATCTTGAACAGTTAAAATATAAAAACACTAATTACATCAGCACTTGTTGCCACGTTTTGGTGTTGTATACTACGCGGTAGGGTCTGAAAACCTGTTGATAAGCCACTGATATCTTAAAGACCTCTTTTGATAGTTTACGTTTATTTTCATCAAAATATCGATACACTATATCGTAAGCATCCTTCCACGTGTGCCCAGCGAAGAGTTTTTGGCTACGCATCTGTTTCTGTATTTCATCACGCTCATCATTTTCAATCATCTCATTTTTGCTAAGTAATTTAGAACCCAACACCTAGGACACGATCTTAGGGAGGTTGAGGTTGTTGGCTGCGACGTCTAGGTCAACGAGTTCTATGACTAATCTATCTTGGAATTCATATTGCGTAATACCCGTATCACTTGTAATACTATGTATAATATACTTCAGATTGGGTAGTGGAGCGGGACCTAACGAACTTATTCCTCTAATCATGTAACCTTTCTTATAGAGGTAAGCATACGGTATAATCCTCCATTTGATAAGCGTTGGGAACTCTAAAGTGGATACATACGTAGTTGTAAGATAACTAACCGCTCCTATGACTTGTTTGCTTATGGATGGATTGTGTTGATATAAGCGTTCATACGATTCGATCGAGATAATAGTTGTATCATTTAATAAAAAATTACCATATGCTTTAATTGATGCCGCCCTATACCTGTCTTTCACTAACTCCACGATTTGATACTCATCCATAAGTCATCTTGATCTGTTAAAATATAAAAACACTAATTAGAGCAGGACTTGTTCCCACGTTTTGGTGTTATATACTACGCGATAGGGTCTGAAAACCTGTTGATAAGCCACTGATATCTTCAAGACCTCTTTTAATAGTTCACGTTCATTTCTATCAAAATATCGAGACACTATATCCTCTGCGTCCTTCCACGTGTGACCAGCGAAGAGTTTTTGGCTAAGCATCCGATTTTCTATTTCGTCAAGCTCATATCTAATCATGTTATTTTTGCTAAGTAATTTAGGACCCAATACCGAGGATATGATGTCAGGGAGGTTAATGTTGTTCCCTACGACGTCTAGATCAACCAGTTCTATGACTAATCTATCTTTGAATTCATGTTCCGTAATATCCGTATCACTCGCATTACTATGTATAATATACTTCAAATTGGGTAGTGGGGCTGGACCGAACGAACTATATACTCTAATCACGTAACCTTTCTTATAGAGGTAAGCAAACACTATAATGTACCAATCCAAAAGCGTTGGGAACTCTAAATCGGGTACAAAACTAGTTGTAAGATAACTAACCGCTCCTATGACTTGTTTGCTTATGGATGGAAGGTGTTGATATAAGCGTTCATACGATTCGATCGAGATAATAGTTGTATCGTTTAATAAAAAATTACGATATGCTTTAATTGAGGCTGTCCTATACCAGTCTTTCACTCGCTCCACGATTTTATACTCGTCCATAAGTCATCTTGATCTGTTAAAATATAAAAACACTAATTAGACCAGGACTTGTTCCCACGTTTTTGTGTTATATACTACGCGGTAGGGTCTGAAAACCTGTTGATAAGCCACTGATATCTTAAATACCTCTTTTGATAGTTTACGTTGATATCCATCAAAATATAGATGCACTATACGCATAGCATCATCCCACGTGTGGCCAGCGAAGAGTTTTTGGCTACGCATCTGTTTCTCTATTTTGTCAAACTCATCAGGTTCAATCATATTATTTTCGCTAAGTAATTTGGGGCCTAACACCGAGGATACGATGTTAGGGAGGTTGAGGTTGTTGGCTACGACGTCTAGGTCAATGAGTTCTATGACTAATCTATCTTCTAATTCGTATCCCGTAATAACCGTATCTTCCATACTTCTCGTAATGCAATATATAATATACTTCAGATTGGGTAGTGGGGCTGGACCGAACGGACTATATCCTTTAATCACGTAACCTATCTTATGGAGGTAAGCATACGATATAATGCCCCAATCGATAAGCGTTGGGAACTCTAAAGTGGATGCATAGTTAGTTGTACGAACATAAACATATCCTGTAACCTGTTTGTTTATGGACGGATTATGTTCATATGAGCGTTCATACGATTCGTCCGAGATAATAGTTTTATCATTTAATAAAAAATTACGATACCATTTAATTGATCCAGTCCTATACCTGTCTTTAACTAACTCCACGATTTGATACTCGTCCATAAGTCATGTTGAACGGTTAAAATATAAAAACACTAATTAGACCAGGACTTGTTCCCACGTTTTGGTGTCGTATACTACACGGTAGGGTCTAAATATACGTTCATAAGCCACTGATATCTTGAATACCTCTTTTGATAGGTCACGTTTATTTTCATTAAAATATAGACGCACTATATGCTCAGCATCATCCCACGTGTGGCCAGCGAAGAGTTTTTGCCTACGCATCTGTTTCTTTATTTCGTAAAACTCATGTAGGTTTATCTCATTTTCGCTAAGTAATTTAGAACCCAACACCGAGGACATGATCTTAGGGAGGTTAAGGTTGTTGGCTACGACGTCTAGGTCAATTAGTTCTATGACTAATTTATCTTGGAATTCGTATCCTGTAAATCCCGTATCATCCGTATTACAATATATAATATACTTCAAATTGGGTAGTGGAGCGGGACCTAACGCCCTATATGGTCTAATCAAGTAACCTTTCTTATAGAGGTAAGCATATACTATAAACTCCGAATCGATAAGCGTTGGGAACTCTAAAGTGGTTACAAAGATAGTTCTATCGTTATAAACATATCCTACAACTTGTTTGCTTATGGATGGATTGTGTTGATATGAGTGTTCATACGATTCGGTCGAGATAATAGTTGTACCATTTAATAAAAAATAATGATCTGCTTCAAGTGATCCCGTCCTATACCTGTCTTTCACTAACTCCACGATTTGATACTCATCCATAAGTCATCTTGATCTGTTAAAATATAAAAACACTAATTAGAGCAGGACTTGTTCCCACGTTTTTGTGTTATATACTACGCGGTAGGGTCTGAAAACCTGTTGATAAGCCTGTGATATCTTCAAGACCTCTTTCCATAGTTCACGTTCATCACTATTAAAATATCGAAACACTATACTGTTAGCGTCGTCCCACGTGTGTCCAGCGAAGAGTTTTTGGCTACGCATCCGATACTTTATTTCATTAAACTCACGTGATTTTATATCATTTTCGCTAAGTAATTTAGAACCCAACACCGAGGACATGATCTTAGGGAGGTTGAGGTTGTTGGCTACGACGTCTAGGTCAACGAGTTCTATGGCCAATCTATCTTGGAATTCAGATTGCGGAACACCCGTAACGCAATATATATTATACTTCAAATTGGGTAGTGGGGCTGGACCTAACGAACTATCTCCTCTAATCAAGTAACCTTTCTTATGGAGGTAAGCATACGATATAAAGTACGATATAAAGTGCCAATCGGTAAGAATTGGGAACTCTAATTCGGATACTAATATAGTAATATTATTATAAACATGTCCTATAACTTGTTTGTTTATGGACGGATTGTGTCGATATGAGCGTTCATACAATACGTCCGAGATAATAGTTTTATCATTTAATAAAAAATTATGATATTGTTTAATTGATCCTGTCCTATACCCGTCTTTCACTAACTCCACGATTTGATACTCGTCCATAAGTGATCTTGAACGGTTAAAATATAATATACTTAACTTGCCGCCCTCACTGACGGGGTCTCAGGTGTCAAAGGATGAATGCCCTTGCTCCCCTGTCTTATCGTCCTTGAAAGCTTTAAATATTCCAGTTTCGCCGTCATAATACCCGTACTCACCACATATACTGAGTCTGGGATCTCGTGGATCTACTGGCTTATCTAGAATTTCCTGACACTCTTGAGGTATCACAGTCCCGTTATGTTCAACATAATTCGATAACTTGATAGCCCACACATTGACTATCTTATCACCGAATTTTCTCTGTGTCCTTGTAGCCCCAAGTATCCTTAGTATCTTATTCGTTGACATCCTATCAATCCCATATCGTTTCTCCAACTCTTTTATGAATTCGGTAACAAACGCGGTATTAAACACCACTTTGCCTTCCGTAACATCTATATAAAAACCGTATCTATCTAGTGCACCTATTGACGGTGAAAAAACTACACTGTCCTTCTCCAACCGCATAATATCGTTCTTTCTATCGTTAACATAAATGTTCATAGCCTGCTGTATCAACTCTTCCTGATTTCGCTCCTGCTCCTCAAGTGATACTGTAGAAGGTTTGGGTAGTTCAATGTTGTACCTCTTTGCTATTCTCGACAGTAACTCGTATCCCAGGCTAAGATAATAGTTCACAAAGGTCTCCCTGGATCCATTCCTTAATTTCTCCCTTATCTCTGGTATGGCCTTTTCAAACTCGGCTAATATCTGTGGCAACAAAGACCTAACTGCAGCTTTATCTGTTGCCGTCATTCGCTTAGGTGTTATTATGGACGGCGTATCGGTGTAACCCTCCTCTCTAGGCAATTCGATTATTATCATCTTATCCTTAAAGTAAGGTGCAATGGTATCTATCTCAATATTTTCTGGTATAATTATGGATCTTATACCCAGGAACAGTCCGCCGTATTCCCTTCCTCCACTTTCGCCCAAAACATTCATAGTAACTGACGTAGTTAAGGTGTTCATCATATTATCGTCCTTCTTCACATGCGAAATGAACGTGTTACCCTCAGTTAGTACTGCTGGTATAGTAGTCTTTGATAATAATTTGCGTAACTGATACTCCTTTCTGGGCGAAATCTCCTCATCTGTTGAAAATAACACACGTAAAAAATCAGTTAAAAGCGACTTTCCAGCCTCATTATCACCAGTTATAATTAGGTGTGGAAAGTAATGGAACTCTGATACAAAAAACGGTTTCGCCCACGCTATTACACCATACGATATGATGGCCATCGCCTTACTTGGGTTCTTATATGCCTCCACCAGACGCTTAAGTAAAGTGAGACCGCGTTCCAC